>OLVP01001456.1_pt1 | contig 14101 bp, 9 predicted proteins | sample 1673281 | NCBI WGS metagenome assembly OLVP01 (sample SAMEA3178940, study PRJEB25190) | human gut metagenome | biome: human gut; feature: human-associated habitat; material: faeces | place: Austria | collected 2013
TTTGTGGCCTCGAAGCAAAGGTTGGATGCGAGCGCTTTTACGCGAACATTCAACCTGCAGCGACTAAAGTCTCAAATATGCTTTATTTCTCTTTCTGGGTTCGTCTGTTTCGTCTGCCTCACCAGCTCGGCAAATCAGAATCCTAGTGATGGAATAAGCGGATTCCCGTAAAGGACATTTCGATTCCATACTTATTACAAGTATCAATTACATTATCATCCCTGATAGATCCACCTGGCTGTGCGATATATTTTACGCCACTCTTATGGGCACGCTCGATATTATCTCCGAATGGGAAGAACGCATCAGAACCTAATGCCACGTCTGTAAGTTTATCAAGCCATGCTCTCTTTTCTTCTCTTGTAAAAACTTCTGGTTTTACCTTGAAAGTATTCTCCCATACACCATCTGCAAGTACATCCATGTACTCATCTCCCATATAGATGTCGATAGCATTATCTCTGTCTGCACGACGGATTTCATCTTTGAACTGAAGTCCCATTACCTGTGGAGACTGTCTAAGCCACCAGTTGTCTGCCTTCTGGCCTGCAAGACGTGTACAGTGGATTCTTGACTGCTGTCCCGCTCCAATACCGATTGCCTGTCCGTCTTTTACATAGCATACGGAGTTTGACTGTGTGTATTTTAAAGTAATCATGGAGATAGCTAAGTCTCTCTTGGCTTCCTCTGTCAGTTCTTTATTCTCTGTAACGATGTTGTCAAAGAACTTATCATCAATGTTTAATTCATTTCTTCCCTGTTCAAATGTAATGCCAAATACCTGCTTTTTCTCGATTGGTGCTGGTACATAAGCCGGGTCAATCTGAATAACATTATAGTTGCCTCTTTTTTTAGATTTTAAAATTTCTAATGCTTCTGGTTCATATCCTGGAGCAATCACACCATCAGATACTTCTCTCTTAATCATGTTAGCTGTGGAAACATCACACACATCGGATAATGCGATGAAGTCACCATAAGAGGACATACGGTCTGCTCCTCTGGCTCTTGCATATGCACAGGCAAGTGGAGAAAGTTCTCCCAAATCATCTACCCAGTAGATTTTTGCCAGTGTATCGCTTAACGGAAGACCTACTGCTGCACCGGCAGGAGATACATGTTTAAAAGAAGTTGCGGCAGGAAGACCTGTTGCCTTTTTCAGTTCACTTACAAGCTGCCAGCCATTAAAAGCATCTAAAAAGTTAATATAGCCTGGTTTTCCGTTCAGTACTTGAATAGGAAGTTCTCCCTCTTCCATATAAATCCGGGATGGTTTCTGGTTTGGGTTGCATCCATATTTTAACTCTAATTCTTTCATTCTTATTTTACCTCTTTTTTTATGATGTACTTATGTTCTGACTTTGTGATTTCGGTTATTCTGTATAATGTAATTATTTAAACTCCTGCAAATTTAAATAGCTATATAAATTCTCATCACACGTCTGAATATATCTTATAAACTTGCGCGGCAGATACGACTTTCTACCATTATAAATAATTACCTGTTATTTATTTTTATTAATGATTTTAGATTCATATTTTCCTGTTGCAATATCAATATAGCGGACAAATAAAGATACTTTATTATCTTCATTTAAGCTGCTCCAAAGCAGCTCAGCAAATGCATCCATATCATCCGGAATTGCCATCCACTTTGGCTCACCTTCAAAACTTGGTAATGGATTGCCATCATGCATATATGTAGAAATAAAATGGCCTTCTCCCGCTGGAACTTCATTATAGGCAAATGTATAACGGTTACAGCTTTCCGGATTTCCATTATTGCTCTTTAAAATAGACATGGCATAATTGAACTCACCTTTTTCTAAATGAAGAACTGCAGAAATTCTAGGAGTGTAGTTTGGTCCGTCTGGCTCAAACTCTCTAGAACGTAAGGACTGCTCAAAAGTAAGCTGTTTGTCCATACCATCATAGATAGTATCTGTCTGATCTCCATTTGTCACAATTGTTTTATTTCCAAGCACTCTCACTGGGGCATAAATAATAAGACTTGGATCTTCTAATTTAGAAGGATCAAATGCCTGTGTGCGAATGCCCTCTCCGTCCTCTACAAAAATACGGTTACGGCTGTTAGAACTTCTTCCCATAATAAAATACGCAATCACGGCCTTTGTTCCATCTTCGGAACGTCCGACAATAATTCCTCTTCCCGGATAAGAATTCTCTTTCAGTTCTTTTTCGATTGAAATCATTTTCATGAATCAAGGTCCTCCTTTTGAATCTAAAACATATTTAATAGCGTATATTTATAAAGTATACAATAAGATACCCACAAACGCAACTAACAGGACTTTTGAATTATAAAAAAGATATTTAAAAAGATTTAGATATTTTCTCCTACTTCTTCCCGATATGTGGTAGAATAAAGTACGTCTTTTTTACAAAAACTAAGACGTATCATATAAATTGTGTGTCAACTACGCACAGAAAGGACCTATTATGAAGAAAAATTTTTTACTACTTTTCACTCTTTTACTACTTGCACTTGTCGGTACCGGCTGTGGTGATAAAGTTTCCGGAAGTCTTGGTAAGGATGGTGCAGAGCTGGTTGGAACCTGGAATGGTGTTGGAAATGCTTTAGGAAGAGATGACAGCTATAGTTGTGACTATCTAAGTTTTTCTATAGATAAAGAGGGAACATTTACTCTCAAAGATATTGCACAGAATAAAACCTGTCTTTCCGGAAGCCTCTCTGCTAAGTCAGAAAAGTTTTCCTTAGATACCAGAGAAGAAACCACAGCGGAACTTCCTTCTGGCTGGGACGGCCTCGGTTCTGGCAGCACACTGTCTTACGATATGCCGACAAAAAATAAGCTGGTACTTACTTATGATAATGTCAGCTACCTTTTTGAAAAGCAAAACGATTCTTCCAAACAAACTTCTAAAAACAGCTCGGCAAGCCCCCTGTTAAACCTTGCGGAGAATGATGTGTGGTACAGCAATGACGGAAGCAATGAGGATAAAACAACTTACGAATTAAGTCTTTATGATAATTATATGGAGCTTTATTCCATTGACCCTAAGGCAGCTACAGAAGGAGAAGCAACTTTTCTTACAAACTTCTTCTATTTGTCAAGCAGAGATAATGAATTTACATTCTATACCTATAAAGAGGCAAGTATGAAGCTTCCAGACTTCTTAAAAGATCTGCCAGATGGTTTTTCAAAATCTACTATTACTATGAAGGCAGAGGATGATTCCATCACTTTATCTTACAATGGAAAGAGCCTTTCTTTTTACAATAATGTAATTTATGGATTAAAGAGTGACAGTGATTCTTACAGACTTTGTGATACTTGTTTTAACTGGAAGTTTGACTCTTCCGATCACTTCAGTTATTTTACTATGAATCCTGATACAAATACTTTATATCTGTATGTAACAGACGGGGCTGAAGATGCCGATGAGCCAAAATACGTTGCCGGTGAAGTACACATCAACGAAAAGAAACATACGATTACCTATCATTTCGACAAAGATTTAAGCGAGAAATCTATTGGCACAGACAGTAATCTTTACAAAATATTTGAAAAAATGGATAAGAAAAAACTTTCCTACACGTTAAAGGACAAACAGTTAACACTGAAACTTGATAAGACAACTTATAAACTTACTCTTGATGAATATTAATGGAGCTTGTATATGATTGAAGTAGAAATTAAACTGCCACTGTTTCGAAGGTCCATCACAGAACGGGCATTGACAGACTGTGGATTTAAAGCAGGGAATCTCGTTAAGGAATCCGATTTTTATTTTACCAGCGATTTTCATGACTTTATGAAAACAGACGAGGCACTCCGCATACGAACCTGCGAGAACTTTACAACCAGAGAAACAACGTCCTTTCTTACCTACAAGGGTGCAAAGCTCGACACCGTTTCCACAACAAGAAAGGAACTAGAAACCCGTATCGAAGATGCTGATATTGCAAGGGAGATTCTTATCTCCCTTGGCTACAAAAAGCTATACCCAGTGACAAAGCTTCGCCAGTACTACCACAAAGGCCGCATGACCGCCTGCGTAGACCAGGTAGAGAGTCTTGGCTCTTTCTTAGAATTAGAGATTCTTGTGGATAGTCCAGAGCAAAAAGAAAGTGCCCTGCAAAGCATTGAGGCACTTCTTCTTGATATGGGCAGCAGCCTGAAAGAAACTACACGGAAATCTTACCTGTCGATGCTTCTTTCAAAGGGTTCTCCCGATTAACAATATAAATTCCGATACATACAAGAATTAATGAGGTCAGGCCGGTTAAGGAGAACGCCTGGCCTTTTTCTTTTAATAAAAGAGCAGACAGCATGACGCCAAACACCGGATTCATAAAACCAAAGACAGCGATTCTTGACGGCGGATTGTATTTTAAAAGTAAAGACCAGAGTGTATATGCCACCGCGGAAATACAGGCCATATATAATAAAAGAAACATCGGCGCAATTCCCTCAAATTGAAACTTACCACCCATTAATTTTCCCATAATGATAAGAACCGTTCCTCCCATCATAAACTGCCATCCACTAAGCAATACCGGATTTGCCTTTGTGGAAAACTTCTTAATAAATGCCGATGAACACGCTGCAGATACTGTAGAAATTAATATGAAAAATTCTCCATTCCAGTGGAAACTCATATCTAGCCCCGCTCCGCCAAGATTAACAAGTACAACGCCCGCAAAGCCGATAATGCAGCCAAGAATCTTCGGCCCCGTCAGCTTTTCCTGATGAAAAATGAGACTTGCAATGATAATGACAAGAAAAGAGTTTGCTCCATTAATAATCGAAGACTTTACTCCTGTTGCATGGGCAAGTCCCATATAAAAAAATACATACTGTAATATCGTCTGAAAAACAGCTAAAGTCATTGCCATCGGAATCTCTGTCTTTTTTAACTTAAAATTACCGGAAGTTCCAAGTAAAAGCACTAAAACACCGGCAAGAAAAAAGCGGCAGCCCGCAAATAACAACTGTGATGAGGCATCCGCTGATGCGATATGAAACATCTTATATCCTATTTTTATACAGGGAAATGCACTTCCCCAAAGCAGACAGCATATCATGGCTAAAAACCAGACAACAACTGTCTTTTGCATCCATTGTTCTTTCAAAACTTTTCCTCCTTTTATTATATATGTACTCTCAGAATCTTTCTTGCAATTTATTTTCTACAATACCTGTTCTTTATTTATGTAGTTACTTTGCCGTTCTATTCTATACTAGTCCTGTCTCATCTGTCAAATAAGTTTTCTTTCTTGTTTTTGGAAAATTTATTTTTATGACATCGCAGAATACTTGTTCGAATTTTTGTTCTATATCCTTGCATTTGGAAATCAAATACTATACAATAGAAATATCCGAAATTTATTATATTCTATTATAAATCATATAGTGGGTTTACAAGTTTTTCTCTATACACTCTGCTATAGGTTTGCTAACAACATTATCAGAATACATTACAATCAAAAGGAGAGTCAGGATGAAGTTAATCCATACCGCCGACTGGCATCTTGGAAAAAATATTGAAGGACACAGCCGTTTAGAGGAACAACGGCTGTTTTTAAAAGATTTTATAAATATATGCGAAGAAGAACAGGCTGACATAATCATCATTGCCGGGGATATTTATGATAATTATAATCCTTCCGCCATGGCAGAACAGCTTTTTTACGATACTTTAAAACAATTATCAAGAAATGGCGATTGTATGACTGTTGTCATTGCCGGTAACCATGATAATCCAGAACGGCTGGTTGCCTCCGGACCTCTTGCCAGAGACCACGGCATCGTCATGGCAGGCACACCAAATTCCGTAATCACACCCGGTATGTATGGCAAGAATGAGATTACAGAAAGCGATGCCGGCTATATCCATGCGATTATACATGGGGAAGAAGCGGATATCCTTCTCGTTCCTTTTCCAAGTGAAAAACGGCTGAACGAAGTCTATCTTGACGAGACAGAAGAAGAAACAAAAAAAGCGGCTTCCTACAGTGAGAAAATGTCTTCTCTTTTCGGCTCATTAGCAACGCATTTTCATGAAGATTCCATCCACCTTATCGCAAGCCATCTTTTTGTCATGAACAGCGTGGAGGACGGTTCCGAGCGAAGTATCCAGCTTGGCGGAAGCTACATGGTCGGCGGTGAGATTTTCCCGGAAAATGCGGATTATATTGCTCTTGGACACGTTCATAAGCCACAGAAAGTCCCCGGCTGCCCGAAGGCAAGATACAGCGGTTCCCCTCTGCCATTTAACGTCAGGGAGACTTCTTTTGACAAGCAGGTGATTGCCGTTACACTTACCGCAGGCTCCCCTTGTATAATCCGGGAACTGCCATTGCCTGTATATAAACCAATCGAAGTGTGGCATTGTGAGAATATCGATGATGCTGTCGAACAATGCGAGGCAAATGCCGACAGAGAATGCTGGGTCTATTTAGAAGTTAAGACAGATCACTACATTCATGAAGAAGATATTAAAAAAATGAAAGCAATAAAGGCAGATATCCTCTCCATCACCCCTGTTCTTCCAGAAGATGAAAGCGAAGACTTTTCCTCCTCTGACCTAAAAGAACAGCCCTTTGACGAGCTTGTAAAGAATTTTTACCGCAAAAAGTTTCACGTTGACATCGGAGAGGAAACTTTCTCTCTTTTAATGAGCATTATAGAGGAGAATTAATATGAGACCACTTCAACTAAAATTAAAAGGCATCAACAGTTACCGCGAAGAACAGGTCATTGATTTTGAAACATTAACTTCCCAGGGACTTTTCGGCATCTTTGGCCCTACCGGAAGCGGAAAGTCCACTATTTTAGATGCCATGACCCTCGCCTTATATGCCAAGCTGCCCCGTGATACGAAAAACTTTATTAATACGAACGAAACAACTGCCTCTGTCTCCTTTCTTTTTTCCATCACGACAGACCGAACAAGAAAGTATCTTGCAGAGCGTTCTTTCCGCTACCACAATAACACATACACTTCGACTGTCCGCAATACGACCGGCCGCCTAATCGTCTGCGATGGCGAAAATGAAACTGTCCTGGCTGATAAGCCTACCGAGGTAACCGCAGAATGTATCCGTTTACTCGGTCTCACCAGTGAAGATTTTATGCGCACCGTTGTTCTTCCTCAGGGACAGTTCAGCGAATTTTTACATCTTAAGAATAAAGAACGCCGCATTATGCTTCAGCGTATTTTCCATCTTGAAAAATACGGAATCGAACTCACCAATAAAATTGGCAGAGCAAAACAAAAACAAGAACTTCTTTTAAGTAAGCTTGATGGAGAAAAAAAGAACTTTGAGGAGATTTCTTCTGTGCAGCTTTCTAAACTGCAAAAGCAAGAAAAAAGTGATACCAAACAACATTCCCGCCTTTCTAAAAAGCTTGCAAAATTAGAAAAAAGCTTTCAGAAAACAGAGGAACTGTACAATACACAACAGGAACTCCTCCCTTTAAAAAAAGCACAAAAGGAAAAAGAACTTCTGCTCCCATCCATAAAAGAAAAAGAAAATAATCTGAATATCACAAAAAAAGCAAACCAGCTGCGCCCTTTTTCTATTCAGGTTTCAAATGCACAGTCTGCTTATGACCAGGCTTGCGAAAAATTAGAAACCGTCCAGAAAGAGACTGCTTGTTTACAGTCTCACTTCGAAAAAACAGAAAAAGAATATCATGCCGCTGCTTCTGCTCAAAAAGAGGAACTTCCCTTACTTCAGGCAAGAGAACAGGTACTTCATACCGCACAGTCTGCTGCTGATACCATCCATACCTGGGAACAGACAAAAGAAAACGCCCAAAAGGAACTGCAAGAAATTTTAGCCTCTCTGGCTCCCCTAAAGGAAACGCAGGAACAACACTTTAAAAAAGAGCGACAGATTCATTCGGAAATTGTCGAATCCGAAAAATCAATCGAGGCTGACAGAATCAGCCCAGAAAGAAAACAGCTCCTTGAAAAAGGGAATGTTATGGAAGAAACCTACCGGGAAAAACGAGAGAATTACAACACCAATGCGAACGCTCTTTCCACCTTAAACACTGAAATTAAAGAAGAACATGATGCCTTTTCCATTCAGCAAAAGTCTCTGAAAAATATTTATACACAACTCTGCCATCGGCGTTCTGCTTTAAATGAGCAACATTCTTCCGCAAAAAAAGAGTTAGGCATTATAAAGGGAAAAGAAGAACAGGCCAAACAGAAGCAAAAATCCTGGCAGCAAAACCATATGGCACAGCTTTTGCGGGAAGAATTAGAAGAAGGAGCTCTCTGTCCGGTTTGTGGAACTCCTTACAAAGAACACGTTTCACAGTCTCATATTGCCGAGAATGTAAAAACTTCTTCTGAAACTATTTCTGACGTTACTACTAAAAGAGATACTGAAGCTTTTTCAAAAAACGATTCCGAAACTATAGAAAAAAAAGATGCTGAACTTTCTGAGATTTCTTTTAAAAATCTTGAAAAAGAACTAAAAAAATTAGAAAAGCAGCAGCAAACCCAGCAAAATCTTATTCAGCAGCTTGAGCAAGAACTTTTCTCTTTAGACACACATATTTCTAATTTAAAAGATGCTTTAGAGATTACAGATGAAGATACTATAGAAGATAATGAGACAGACCGCCACTTTGCTATAAATGAAAATATATCCCAGGCTTCCCCTGTCATAGTAGAAAAACCAATTGATTATTTTTCCATTTCCAAACAGATTTCTACTTACTTACAGGCAAAGGGAGACTTGCGGCGACAAAAGGAACAATGCGAGAGACAAGCCGCTACTTTGAAAGAACAGCACTCTGCCCTGCAAAATTATGCAGAAGAGATTCTCACTCTCCGAAAAGATAATAATATCGAGAATTTTTCAAACGCTTTAGAAACTCTTCGTCAGAAAGAGCAAGAACACCAGCAGAAAGAAATAACGATCAAAGAACAAAGACAGCATTTAGAAAAACTCCGTTCAGATATAAAAGTTCTTTCAGAGCAAATTGCAGGCTTAGAAAATAAGAGTTCCTCCCTCACCGCCAATATCGAAAACTGTGAAAAAGTTATCGCAGAACAAACAGAAAAGTTTCCAAAAACACTTTCTATAAATATGGATTTTGTTTCAGAAATCACAAAAAATCAACAACGGCAACAGGAAATTAACACAGCCTTAAAACACACTGAGAAAGACTATCAGCAAAGCTTAAAAGAACTACAGAAAAAGAACAAGGAACTTACTTCCTGTCAAAGTACCAGCCGTTCCTCTGAGACACACTTAAAACAGATACAGGAACTTTATCTTACTCAGAAAAAAGAACTTGGTTTTTCCAAAACAGACCAGCCCGAGCTTTACTACATGGAAGAAAAAGAGTTAACAAAATTAGAGAAAGACATTACTTCCTATTATGATGATGTGCGGCAAAACGAGGAACGCATACGCTATCTTCAGGAGAAACTCGGAAAAAAAGAAATCGAAGAAAGTGAATGGATTCGCCAAAAAGAAGAACTGGCAGACATAAAACAGCAGATAAAAGAATTAGACTCCTCTATTCTCCTCTTAACACACCAAATTGAAACCATGACAAAAGACCTTGCCAAAAAAGAGGAATTAGAACAGAAATGGGAAACAGAATCCCACAAAAAAGATATGATTAAAGAATTAGAACAGCTTTTCAAAGGCAATGCATTTATTGAATATGTTGCACAGTCAAAACTGTCCTATATCGCCAGAGAAGCCTCTGTCATCCTATCAAAAATATCTGGCGGCAGCTATGCTCTCGAAATCAATGATTCCGCAGAATTTATCATCCGGGATAATAAAAATGGAGGAGCTGTCCGCCCTTCCGATACCTTGTCCGGCGGAGAACTATTTATTACCTCCCTCTCCCTGGCACTGGCGCTCTCCTCTTCCATCCAGCTTAATGGTGCCGCTCCTCTCGAATTCTTCTTCTTAGACGAGGGATTCGGCAGCCTTGATGATGACTTGCTAGATACCGTTATGAATAGCTTAGAACGACTACAGTCCAAAAAGAGAAGTATCGGTATTATCAGCCATGTGGAGACGATACAGGCGAGAGTTCCTCTGAAACTGCTGGTGACTCCATCGGATCTGTCACAGAAAGGAAGCCAGATTCGGTTGGAATATTCTTAAAAGATAACAAAAAACAGACGACCGCTGGAAGCAAAGTACCTGATTAAAGCAGAAATTTAAAAAGCCCAGCCCTCCAACACAGGAGGGCTGGGTCAAAATAAGATTCAGTAAATCACTATAATCCCTTATAATATCTTCCTAAAGCATCTGCTCCGACCATTGCCGCATATACTTTATCTGGTGTAACTTCTAATGGTTCATTTCCTAAAGTATCGTCCGGGGAAGCTGCTAAGGTTGCTGCTTCCATAAGGGCATCTTTATCTGGATGTTCGATTCCTAAATCTGCGAAAGTTGTAGGAAGTCCTACGTCCATGCAGAATGTGATTACCTCATCTAATAAGTCTTCGTCTGCATTCTCTAAAACAAGCTGTGTTAAAGTACCAAAGGCAACTTTTTCACCATGATATAAATGATGACAGTCTTTGATGCAGGTAAGTCCGTTATGGATGGCATGTGCGCCAGCTAATCCGCCGCTCTCAAATCCCATACCAGATAATAATGTATTGGCTTCGATTACTTTTTCTACTGCTGTTGTGCATACGCCTGCTTCTACTGCAAGTTTTGCCTTTACGCCTTCTTCAATTAACGTCTGGTAACAAACTTTTGCTAATGTAATTGCTGCGATTGTGATATGTCCGCCTGCACAGCTTGTTGCGTTACTTGCCTGACAGGCTTTTGCTTCAAAATATGTAGCAAGTGCATCGCCCATACCGGAAACTAAAAGTCTTGCAGGAGCTTTTGCGATAATATCTGTATCTACTAATACAAGATTTGGATTAGCAGGTAACCATAAGTATTCTTCAAATACACCATCATCTGTATAAACTACAGTAAGTGCAGAACAAGGAGCATCTGTTGCTGCGATAGTAGGACATACGATAACCGGACTCTCTACATAGTAAGCAACAGCTTTGGCTGTATCAAAAATCTTTCCGCCACCGACACCGATTACCAGATCGCATCCTTTTTCTTTTACGATAGCTACCAAACGGTTAATCTCGTTCTTAGAACACTCTCCATGGAATGCTTCAAAAACAAGTTCGCATCCTGTATCTTTGAAACTATCTTCAATGATTCCACCAACACGTTTCTTTCCACCTTCACTGATTAAGATAAAAGGCTTCTTTCCAAGTTTGGTAGCATACTGTGCGATGTTAGCAAGTTCGCCTTTTCCCTGCACATACTTCGATGGACTGATAATAATGTTTGCCATAAAAAAATACCTCTCTTTCTTCTAATAGAAAAAATTGCTGCAAAAAACCGTCTGTAACCCTGGTTTCTTGTTACAATTATAACAAACCTTGTCCCTAAAAGCAAGAGATTTACTATTTAATTCATTAAGTAACAGACGCCCGAGAAGAGAGAAGATATCCTATATTTGTGACTTTAGTCGCGGCGATTTAAATGCTCGCTTTATGCGCTCGCATCTAAACCTTGCTCCGAGGCCACAAATATAGGATATCTTCTCTCTTCTCGGGCTGTCTTTGGCTGGATTTTGTTTGAATTAAATAGTGGTTGTGGGGATTTGGGGGAGAGGGCAGAAGTTTTCTGCTTGCTCTCAGAATATTGTAGATAGATATTTTTATCTAAATTGAAACAGTAAATATTTAATATTTTGTAGTATAATAATAGAAAACGATGATTCAAAGCTATGAAACGGGGTGACTCTATGGGAATATTATTTAATCCAGGTAATGATAGTTATGCCAAAGATAGAAATTATAAAATATATATAGACAAAACAATGCTATTGAGTTTTTTAAATGAAGCGATAGGTACACCAGGAAACTGTATCGCAGTTAGTCATGCCCGGCGTTTTGGAAAATCTCATGCAGCGGGAATGATTGATGCATATTACAGTCTTGGTTGTGATTCTACGCAATTATTTGAAGAAACCAAGATTGCTTCAGATCCAGATTATAAGAAATACATGAATAAATACAATGTCATTCATTTGGATATTTCATCATTTTGGGATGATTATAAAGAGAATATTATAGAGAAAATTGTAGAGTATATTTATGGAGATTTACAGGAAGCATTTGGAGATTTTTTTGATAGCACTAAGAAATTAAGCTTTGCATTAATGTCCATTTATAAAAAGAATAAAATACCGTTTGTGATTATTATTGATGAATGGGATTGTATCATTCGGAATAGTGAGGATAAAGAATTAGTTCATCAGTATCTGCAATTTCTCCATTCATTATTTAAATCAGAAGAATCAAAGGGCTTTTTAGCATTAGCGTATATTACGGGAATTTTACCAATTAAAAAGATAAAGGATGAGTCGGCACTCAATAATTTTGAAGAATATACGATGATAAAGTCTAAGCCAATTACAGAGTATTACGGTTTTACAGAAGATGAAGTAAGGGGACTCTGTAAAGAGTACGGCATGGATTTTGAGAGTACAAAAGCATGGTATAATGGCTATCTGATTGATGGAAAGCACATGTATAATCCTAATTCGGTATCTATGGCAATGAGAAGACAGGAATTTGATTCATACTGGAGAAATACATCATCTTTTGCATCTATAAATACATTTATAACAATGAATTATGCAGGATTAAAAGATGATATTATAACAATGTTATCCGGTGGAAAAGTAATGGTTGATACCGAATCCTTTCAGAATGATTTATCAGAGATTTATTCAAAGGATGATGCCTTAACTGCTTTAATTCATTTGGGGTATTTAGCATACGATGAAGATCTGTTAAGTGCATATATTCCTAATTTTGAGGTTGCAAAAGCTTTTCAGACAGCATTAAAAACTGGAAGTTGGATAGAAATATCAAAATCTATATCAAAATGTGACGAATTATTAATGGCAACTATTACAGGGAAAGAAGAAAAAGTTGCAGAATTAATTGAACTTGCTCACGATACTTACACATCTGTATTAAAATATAATGATGAAAATTCTCTCAGTTGTGTTCTTACAATGGCATATTTTACAGCTCCGGCATATTATAATGTTATCCGAGAAATGCCAGCAGGAAAAGGATTTGCTGATTTTGTTTTTATTCCAAGGGTAAATGCAGGATCTCGTCCCGCTATGATTGTAGAATTAAAATATAATAAATCTGCCGATACAGCTATAAAGCAGATTAAAGAAAAGAAATATCAAGGGGCATTATTGGGTTATCAAGGTAAAATACTTCTAGTTGGGATTAACTACGATGTAAATGGAGAAAAAAAGAAGCAGCATACCTGTGTAATAGAAGAATATATAAGTTAAAGTTCATAGGCAAAGTTAACGCCCTGAAAGAGAGAAGTTCTCTTATATTTGTGACTCTATCACTGTGGGTTGAATGTTCGCCTCCAGGCTCGCATTCAATCCTCGTTCTAAGACCACAAATATAGGAGAACTTCTCTTTTTCGGGGCTGTTTTTGGCTGGAGTTTTTTGAATTGGGGTAGAATATAGGATAGTTGTTTTTGTTTTGGTAAAACCTATTGAAAATATCTCTATAAAATGCTATGTTTTTTGTATCAGAAACTTCATCAGGACATCATTGTAATGCAGAGAAATGGATGGAAAATTAACAAGTAAGGAGAGAAAAGCGAATGAAAAAAATGGGGAAAGTAACAAGAGTAGTAGCATTACTAACACTCACACTTTTATTCGGATTATTTCTAATTGGCTCAGGGAATAATTTGAATAAAGTACAGGCAGCGACAACATTAAACAATCCGAGAATTGTAGCAGATTCGTCTATGAAAGCGGGACAGAAGGTAACTTGGGACTGTGTATGGTTTGGGGCATATCCGCAGAGTGAGGTAACAAGTGGAAATATTTATAATACATTAAAAAATGCTAAAGGCTGGGATGGGAATAATGATATTGTGATAAATGGAAACAAGTATCGGAGATTGAAGGGGGAAGATGCGACATATTATACTAGAGCGTGTTTGAAAAATAAAAGTTGCACAAAACATATATTCCCACGCCCTTT
>OLVP01001459.1_pt1 | contig 14086 bp, 9 predicted proteins | sample 1673281 | NCBI WGS metagenome assembly OLVP01 (sample SAMEA3178940, study PRJEB25190) | human gut metagenome | biome: human gut; feature: human-associated habitat; material: faeces | place: Austria | collected 2013
ATGCGTAAATGGTGAAGAATAAGATAAAAATAAAATATTTTATTCCTCATCGCTGGCTATACACCATTGAGTTTGACTTTTTTTGCCAAAGCCTGTAAACTAAGGCAAGGCAAGAATCTCCCGGATTTGGGAAGTTTGCAAATAAAGAAATACAACAAATAAGGAGAGCATATATGCGACTTAGAAATATACCCCGCGCCGAAGGCGTGTTAAAAGAGTGCAGTCAGGTTATCGAGACTCCGGAAGAATTCCGTGATCACTGGGCATCTGATGTATTCCAGAATGACTACCCGGTCCACATTGAAATCGGCATGGGAAAAGGCCGTTTTCTCATGGCACTGGCTCAGAAAAATCCACAGATCAACTACATCGGAATCGAGCGCTACACAAGCGTCCTTCTCCGTGCTGTGGAAAAGTTAAACATATATATAGAAGAAAACGAAAGCACTCTGCCAAACATTCGCTTCATTTGTATGGACGCACAGGACATAGCAAATGTGTTCGCTGAAAATGAAGTTGACCGGATCTATCTGAACTTCTCCGACCCATGGCCGAAAGCCCGCCATGCAAGAAGGCGCCTCACGTCACCGGATTTTTTTGCACGTTACGACAAGGTGCTTGTCCAGGACGGACAGGTAGAATTCAAGACAGATAACCGTGATCTTTTTGATTTTTCCGTTGAGTCTTTAGGGGAATCCGAAACATGGGGCATTTCCGAATGTACTTATGACCTGCACCATGATGAAATTATGAACGTTGGAAATATTATGACAGAATATGAAGAGAAATTTTCATCCATGGATCACCCGATTTGCAAGCTCATTGCTAAAAGAAGATGTCTGCTGTGACTTTCTTAGCGCTACAGCGCATATATTATTAATGAGAAAGCCTTCGGAGTCTGTTCGCCATGAGCCGAAATTGTCATAACAAAAAAAACTTCCGACAAAAGTTTTTTGAATACACTTATCGAAATCGGTGTCTGCACAGGTGGATCGGTTGTTTCAGAAAATCCCTGAAAGAAGTATATGATATTCTGAACCACGGTTCTGACTGCCGAAGGCACTGATCAGAAAGGTTGATTTGATGTTACATTTAACTGCAAAAAATTTTCAAATAGAAGTAAAAGATACCTCTCTCCCGGTCGTCGTTATGTTCTACGCTATCTGGTGCGGGAAATGTGCCATGATGAAGCCGGTCGTGGAGGATATCGAAAAGAAATACGCCGGAAAGATCAAGTTCTGCGAAGTCGAAATTGAAGAATCTGCAGTACTCGCCGCAGAATACGCCCCGGAAATCGTCCCGACATTTGTTCTCTTCAAAGATAAAAAGTCAGTCGGTGCCATGGGGGGAATGGTGGATGAACACACATTTGAATCCAGAATACTGGAAATCTTGTCTTAGTCCACAGATGTACACAAGCCGTAACAAAATCTTTCGAAATAGTTAAGAATTTTTTACTTTTTACTTTTACACAAGTATGCTATTATTGGGGGTACAGAAAGGAGATGTGGCGTCTGACACCACAGGATAATTATGAGTATGAAAAAATTAAAAAGGGTTCTGCCGTTTAGCCTGGCAATAATTCTGGCATCTGTAAGCCTGCCGGTAACTGCCCTGGCTGACAGCGCAAAAGTAGTCACTCTCGGAGCGAACTTATCCGACGAGCAGAAAGCTTCTATGTACAAATACTTCGGTACTTCCGCCGATCAGGTAGACACGATCGAAGTCACGAACACAGACGAAAGAAAATATATGGAAGGGATCGCAACCGAATCCCAGATTGGTACAAGAACATATAGCTGTTCTTATGTTGAGCCGACAGACAGCGGCGGAATTCAGGTAAAAGTCGCAAACCTGACATTTGTAACAAGTTCTATGATCGCCAGTACACTTTTGACTTCCGGCGTTGAGAACTGTAACGTTGTTGCCGGATCTCCAATTGAAGTATCCGGAACCGGTGCACTGACAGGTATTATGATGGCTTACGAAAAAGCCAGTGGGAAAGAACTTTCCGAAGACCAGAAAGCAACTGCAACAGAAGAGCTGGTAACAACCGGTGACCTCGCCAAGGATCTCGGTCAGGATACAGCATCTGATCTGATCAACGATGTCAAAGAATCCGTTATTGAAGATAAACTGACTGATCCGTCCGATATTCAGGACGCGATTTTTGACGCAGCCGATAAGCAGGGAATTACACTGACCGATGACCAGCTTGCAAAAATCACAAGTCTGATGGAATCTATTTCCCAGTACGACTACGATGTCAAAGCACTGAAAAAGACTTTCGACAACCTGGACGGGAAATCCGGAGGATTCTTCAGCAACTTGTGGTCCTCCATCAAAGGCTTCTTTGGCGGAGATGACTCCAACGGCGGAATTATTAACAATACAGATGATGCAGCACTCGGAAATGATGCAATCATCGACAGCACATTAGATGCCGTAAAAGCCAAAGCAAACGATGCCGTAAATCAGGCAAAAGAGGAAGGACTTTGGGATAAAATCGTAGGATTTTTCAAAGATCTGTTCGGAGGCGATGATACCGAAAACTCCGATAATACAGATAGCACTGACGCAGTCGAAGAAAATACGGACAACAACACCGATACAGGCAGCACCGACAACAATGCTGATAACGACACTTCTACAAACGCAGAATAAAATTAATTCATAACTTTAGCAGGGAGATGGAATACTCAAATTCCATCTCCCTGTTTCTCTTCCACACCTCTCTTATTATACATTTTAAAATTCAAAAACTGCTACCCCATACGGCGGCAATTTGTATCCAAATGAATATGGTCTTCCATCACATTCTTTCTTCACGGCATGATAAATGTTCTGTCTCTTCTCGCCATTTCCGCCATATTTCACATCGTCACTGTTCAGAATCAGCTTATACTGCTTCTTTCTAGGAACGCCTACACGGTAATCTTCTCTTGCCATCGGTGTGAAGTTGATCACGAACAAAAGGTTATGCTTTCCATCTTTAGAATGGCGGATAAAACTGTAAATGCTTCTGTATGCATCATCTGCATTGACCCACTCGAATCCTTCCCATGACTGATCCAGTTCATAAAGCGCCTGTTTCTTTTTATACATGTGGAGTAGATCACGCATCCATGACTGAATTGCCTGATGCTCCGGCTCCTCCAACAGATACCAGTCCAGTTCACGTTCCTCTGACCACTCGCGAAGCTGTGCAAAATCCTGTCCCATGAACAACAATTTCTTTCCGGCGTGTCCCATCATAAATGCATATCCTGCTTTCAGGTTCGCATATTTATCAAATCCAAGTCCTGGCATCTTATTGATCATGGAACATTTCAAATGGACAACCTCATCATGCGACAGTACGAGAATGTAATCTTCGCTGTACGCATAACTCATGGCAAATGTCATCATATGATGATTGTCTTTTCTGAAATACGGATCCAGCTTCATATATTCCGTAAAGTCGTGCATCCACCCCATATTCCACTTAAGGCTAAATCCAAGACCTCCGTCTTCTACATCTCCGGTTACCTTCGGCCATGCCGTAGACTCTTCCGCTATCATAAGTGCACCCGGATTTCTTCCAAGTACAACTGTGTTCAGATGCTTGAAGAAATCTACTGCCTCCAGGTTCTCATTACCTCCATACTGGTTCGGAACCCATTCTCCGTCTTTCTTTCCATAATCCAGGTACAGCATAGAAGCAACTGCATCAACGCGAAGTCCATCAATATGGAAATGCTCCACCCAGAAAAGTGCATTGGCAATCAGGAAGTTCCTTACCTCATTCTTGCCAAGATCAAATATCTTCGTCCCCCAGTCCGGATGCTCCCCTTTTCTTGGATCTGCATACTCGTAAGTTGCTGTTCCGTCAAACTCGGCAAGTCCATGCTCGTCCTTTGGAAAATGTGCCGGAACCCAGTCCATAATGACACCGATTCCATTTCTATGCAGATAATTGATCATCCACGCAAAATCTTCCGGTGTTCCATAACGGCTTGTCGGCGCATAATATCCTGTCACCTGATATCCCCATGATCCATCAAATGGGTGTTCTGCGATTCCCATGATCTCCACATGCGTATATCCCATATCTTTCATATACTTTGTAATTTCTTTTGCGAACTCACGATAAGTATAGAATCCCTCGTCCTCTGTGCCTGGGTGTCTCTTCCAGGAACCCATATGAACCTCATATACAGACATTGGTTCTTTTTTGTGGTTCCATTTTTCCCGTGCAGTCATCCAGGAACTATCGGTCCATTTCAAATTCTCAATATTCGTTATTCTTGATGCTGTACCCGGACGAAGTTCTGCATAATTGGCATACGGATCTGCCTTCATATGATACTCCCCTGTAATCGTCTCAATGCAGAACTTATACATCATGCCTTCTTTTACTCCTGGTACAAAGCATGTGTAAATTCCGATATACTCCGCCCTTGTCATAGGGTTTCTTGTGCGATCCCAGTCATTGAATTCCCCCACTACAGACACTGATTTCGCATTCGGTGCCCAGACAGCAAAATAAACTCCTTCCTGCCCTTCGTCGTCCACCATATGTGCACCCAGCTTCTTATAAATTTCGTAGTGATTTCCCTGCCCGAAAAGGTACTGATCTAATTCTCCGATTTCATAAGCTTTCCATTCTTTCTCCATAAACTTCCCTCACATTTCATCCGGATTTCAATATCTTAAGTATACCTTAGCGGAACACAAAATTCAATCTATGTCACTCGATTCCAGACAAAAAACAGGGATACAATTTTCTACAATTGTATCCCTGCTTCATCACTTACATTCACTATATCATTAAATTTTAAAATCTTCTTCCTTCAGAATAATGCGATCTGACGAATCCGTAGATTTTCCAAATACACGTCTTGCAAGATGCTTTACATTTGCTTTCTGTGAATGTTTAATTGCTTCATCCATGATTTCTTTTACTTCCGCAACTGTAACCGCATGATCTTCACGCTGCATTACATCAATTCGGCTGTAAAGTGCCAGAATTCCCATTTCATCAAGCTTATATCCATTTTCCTTCGCATAAGTCTGACCAAATGTTACTAACTCATCATTGATGAATACCGGAAGTTCAAGCTTAGAAGTGAATTTCTTTTTGAAATCCGGATTAGCTGTCATAATTCTCTCCAGAGGTTTTCTCTGATCTTCAAGAACAAAGAGAAGCTCTCCGGTCTTTCTTGACATCAATGCATTCAGTTCCTTGATTGTTCTGGAATTCAACTTACCAGCCTTTTCGATGATGATTGCTCCACCGCGAAGCTTCTGGATAATATTGCCAAGTTCCTTCTTATTCAGCGATTCACCTGTAACAATAGCAACTTTACCCTGTTTCAGATTTCTTTGTTTCTGGATTGCTTTTACAATATCTACTGCAAGTACTGTTTTTCCAGATCCTTTACGGCCAATAATCATTAAGTTACCGGTTCTTGAAGTTCCCTCTCTCTGGGCACGTCTGTCATTATCAAGTACTGCAACAATCTGTTCACTCATTCCTCTGACCGGTACGAAGTAAGAGAATAATTTCTTCTGCTCCTCTGTCAGTCCGGCTTTCAGTCCAATCTCACTGGTTGCACTTAAGTCATATCTTCCTGTTACAACAAATCCGGTATCAAATGGAACTCCGCTTCCTTTTGACTTCTTAATTCTGCGCTGAATCTCTTCCTCAGATGGTTCTTCAATTTCCAAGTCTCCTTCAAGGTCTTCCGGATCCGGAATCTCAGGAAGCTCATCTTCAAAGTCGTCTTCCTCGAAATCATCTTCCTCAAAATCATCCTCTTCCTCGAAGTCGTCCTCTTCCTCGAAGTCGTCCTCTTCCTCGAAATCGTCTTCCTCGAAGTCGTCCTCTTCCTCAAAGTCATCCTCTTCGTAATCGTCGTCTTCTACATAATCATCTTCATAGAAGTCATCGTCTTCCTCAAAGTCGTCTTCTTCCTCAAAGTCATCCTCTTCCTCAAAGTCGTCCTCTTCCTCGAAATCATCCTCTTCCTCGAAGTCGTCCTCTTCCTCGAAGCCATCCTCTTCCTCGAAATCGTCTTCGTCCTCGGATTCATCTTCCGGGAATTCATTCCACTCTGCATCGAATTCCTCTACTTCTTCCTCATCTTCCTCCGGGAATTCATCTGCAAAACCATCTTCGTCAAAATCGTCTTCGTCGAATCCATCTTCCTCTTCAAAATCATCGTCTTCGGATTCCTCGTCTTCGAAATCATCCTCGTCTTCGGAATTATCTTCCGAATCATCCTGGTTTTCTGTTTCCGGAATTTCTTCATCTTCTTGTACTTCTTCGATTTCTTCTACAGCGTCGACTTCATCTTCTACTTCAAACTCTTCGTCCTCACCCTCAAAGTCTTCGTCTTCAAACTCTTCCTCTTCGAAATCATCTTCATCCTCAGAATCCTCGTCCTCCGTCTCCTCTTCTTCCGAAACTGCTTCAACAATCTCTTCTTCAGGTTCTTCTTCCGACTCTTCAGGTTCTTCCACAATATCGTCCAGCTCTTCTTCTGAAATAAACTGATCTACAATTTCTTCTTCAACAGATTCCCCTTCTGCTTTTGCAAGCTCCAGTTCCTCTTCTATATCAAAATTTTCCTCTTCTTTCTCCTGTGCTGTCACACGATCTTCCAGCTCTTCCACAAGCTGTCTGATATCATCAGAAAGCAATGCCTTTCTTCTTGCTTCTTCTGCCTCAAGACGAGCCTTCTCTTCCGCTTCACGACGAGCCTTCTCCTCCGCTTCACGACGAGCCTTCTCCTCTGCTTCAAGACGAGCTTTCTCTTCCGCTTCACGGCGTGCTTTCTCTTCTGCTTCCTGACGGGCTTTTTCTTCTGCTTTCCGTCTTGCTATTTCTTCTACCTCGCGTCTCTCTGCCTCAAGTCTTTCTGCCTCACGGCGGGCTTCCAGTGCTTCTCTCTCTTTTCTAAGTCGTTCTTCATCGGATGCTTTTTGCTTTGCAATCGCCTCAGCATTTACCTTCTGCTTGGCTTCCCATTCCATCAAGATGTCTTCAATCTTCATCTGACCTTCAATGCGGAGTTCTTCTTCTCGTTCCTCCATCTTCTTCTGGTCTTCCGGATTAATTCCACTCGCCATAGCCACGCCATTAGCCAGTGCTTCTTGAAGTGTCGCACCCTTCACAACTGTCGTAATAGACTTTTTTGGTCCTTCTGCCGCATGTTGAAGAATTCCTTCTAACTCTCTGACATTCCGAGCTTCTTCCGGAGTTTCCTTTCCGATTGGTTCAATGACTGGTGCTTCTGTTTCTACAACTTCTGGTTCTTCTGAAACAGCTTCTTCCGGCTCTTCTGAAACTGGCTCTTCTGAAACTGGTTCTTCTAAAACCGATTCTTCTATCGGAACTTCTTTGTCTGCCTTGGCATTTTCTTCCATTGCCTTCAATGCTTCTCCAAGCTCTGCTGTCGGAATTCTTCTCGTTGCATCCAGACCATCCACAGTTTCTGTTGTATTGGCTCCTGATTCCTGCTGTTCTGCCTCCGCAGCTTCTGATGCTTCCTGCGCTGCTTTAATCTGTTCTTTTGGAATTGATACAGTATCCTGTGGAATACTCTTTACATCCTTAAGCGCAACTCGCTCAGGTTTTTTATCCACTGCTTTCTTAGGCTCTTTTTTCGGTACGCCTTTATACTCATCGTACTTTTCCTGTTGGAGTGGTGTCAGTGGTTTGTACTTCATCTTCAATTCCATTGCCTGATATACATATTTTCCTTCGCTGAACCACAAGATCAAATCGTCACATTCTTCCAGGCACTTTGAGGTCATGCCTGCTTCATGATATAGCTTTGCGAGCTCATACGCCCATTTTTCAATATATTCTGCCTTTTTAAATTCTTCCAGTGCCGAAATCTGTTCTGACAGATCAGACCCTTGTGCCTTCAAAATCCGATATTTCAAAATGAATTGATTCGGATCTCTCGGTGCCAGTTTTACAAATTCCTCATAACAGTCCGAAGCCTCATTCAGATCATTCAGTTTCAGGGCAAGTACTGCCAGACGATACACAACCTTTCTGCTGGACGGTGCTCTGTCAAATGCGATCATAAGCGTATCACGGCTCTTCTGAAACTCCCCGTTATTCTCGTAGATTTCGCTTACTGTATTTAACATTGCCGGGCTCTTCACCCTTCTCCAGTCTATTGTATCGGCAATTTCCATTGCTTTTCTAAATTGTTTCTTTTCGTAATGTTCGAGCATCTGCTCGGTTTTTACCCGATATTCATATTTATCCAATATTCTCACCTCAAATTTTTTGACAATTCTACAGATACAAGTTTATCATACACTAGTCTTATTGTCAAAAACATACGAGATTTTGTTACAAAAATGTTACAAAATGATATCGTCCACTTTTTTGAAATCTTTCAGGCTATACGCTTCTATAATATTTCCCTGGATAACATAAAGCGTATCTTCTATATAAATACCTCTTGTGATCCTCATATTATTTCCATTAATTTCCTCATGCATCGTACATGTAAATCCTTGTTTTTCGTCGTAAGAAAATGTATAGTACTCCCGGCCGCCTTCGCTGTCTGCAGCAAAACCAATCAGATTTTTCTCTGCATCTACTAAAGCTGCCTTATAATCATAAGAAACATCTGTATAGTACACATTTTCAATGACATAAGTCTGCTCCTCTTTCACATTTTCTGGATCAGAAATATCGAACATCGTCAATTTCACGCCATCTGTTGACATAGTCTTTTCATCAACATTCATCCCAATACCCAGAAGCTTATTTTTCCCATACGGATGCAGATAATCTGAAAATCCAGGTATCTTCAACGCTCCTATGATCTTTGGATTTTTCGGATCCGACAGATCAACGGAAAATAACGGATCCGTCTCTTTAAATGTTACAAAGTATCCTGCCTTTCCCATAAATCTTGCGGAGTACACTCTCTCATCTTCTGCCAGACCTTTGATGGAGCCGGTTTCTTTCAGTTCTTGATTCAAAACATAAACACTGTTCGTGTCGCCATCGGTCACTACAACTCTCAGATATCCATCATATTCATCAATAGAAAATGAATCATTAATATAGCCGTCTATTTTGCACTGTGCCCCAGCCGTCAATTTTCCACTTTCATAAGAAACTTTTCGGATTGTCGTCACATCTTTTCCGGAATATTGCCACACATTTTCATAAAAATAAATATTATCGTTGCTCACATATAAATTGCCACCGTCTGCCAAAAGTGCCTTGCTGTGCGCTGTCTCATCTGGATTTTCCAGAGAAACGGATGTGATGATTGAATACATATCTGCCTTTGAAATGGACGGAAGACAGATATCTGTTTCTTCGATCAGATTATCGTTTACAAGTGGTATATAGGACTTCGGATTCTTCGCCGTTATACCATCAAGTGTTACATAATAATCACTGAATAAGTATAAGTATCCATCTGCAATTCTTGAAGAATTGTAATATCCACTCTGACTGACCCTGCCAACTTCTTTTGGATTTTCCCGGTCTGAAATGTCATAAGTTACTGCGGTCGTATTAGCCCTCTGACCATATCCATAATCATCATCATTCCATTTGCCGCCCACATAACCGTCACACACTGCGATTAATTGATTTCTCTCAATGTCCAGATACATTTCCTGGATTTCAGAAACATCTTCCACTGTTATAGTAGCCGTTTGCTTCATCCGATTATCGCGGGTATCTATAATGGCAATCTGATCGCTCTTATCTTTTAACACGTAAAGGTATGTTCCATCTGTTTTAGCTGTATCCCCCTCATCCACACCTTCCTGACGTACATTTGTCTCAGAATAAGAACCGCTTGCCATTCCAGTGTCCGCTGCTGCAGTACTGCTTTCTTCAATATTCTGTGCTACATCTCCACTTGCCTTACTGTCAGCTGATTCATCGACTCTTATATCATTCAATAATCTTGCCCCGTTTGAAGTGTATGCACTGTCTCTTTCCTGATCTTTCTTATATTTTTCCAAATATGCATAGACATCCTTATATTCCGCCGCACTTTCTACTTTCGTACTGTCACTGATCGTCACATCACTGCATGCTATCTTATCATCTCGAGTCGCGTCTTCCATTTTAAAATAATTCTGATATACCATCACTCCCACGATCAGCACCAGGCATGCTGCTGCCAGCCCACCGATTCTCGCCGGAGTCCACACTTTTTTCTTCTTTCCTGCAAGCTTTGCTTCAATCTGTCTCGGTTCAAGCGCTTTCGGCACCGGAACCTGTTCTGACTTTTCCTTTATTTTCCGAATCATGTCCTGCTCATTCTTATTCATAAAATGTCCTCCCATCCAACACACACTGCATCTTCTCCAGCGCCCGGCTTCGTTTTACCCGGACAGTTCCCGGCTTCAGGCTTAGGATCTTCCCGATTTCTGTGCTGTTATAACCGCCAAACACTGACAGCCCGACTATCATTTGCTCTTCTTCTGAAAGAATAAAAAATGCATTTCTCACATCCATCGCAAGTCCTACATCTTCTTCATGAATTCCTTCCACCTGTCCTTCCGGGAAAAAATCTTCTGTCTGCTGTATTCCTTCTTTCGCCACCTGTTTCAATCTTTTCTTACATGTATTTGACAAAATTGTAAAAATCCAGCTCTTGAAAGCTTCTTCTTTTCGAAGTTTATGTATATGTTCATAAGCAGATAACACTGCCGCACTCACCGCGTCTTCTGCCTCATGCGGATCACGCATCAGACAAAGCGCGTAGCGATAGAGGTTTTGATAGACCTGCTCATATAGCTTTGAAAATGCTTTTGCATCACATTTCATTCTTTTTCCTCCTCAATTTGTTTTTCTCAAGAAGTTCTCCACACTCCTCCATTGACTTATCCAACTGCCGTTCCCAATACCCAGTGTAAAAAGTATTATTACTTCTTCTACATATAAGAGTCCCAAAATATCCCAAGTGTTACAAAAAGGCGTCACTTTTTTTCATAAGTGCCGCCTTTTATTTACATTCGTTTATTCAATTATATTACCGCCGAAAATACTGCGCAAGATAAAATTCAGCGTAATTCCCAGTGCAACGGAACATAGAACGTGAATTTTATCTATCGGATTATTTAGCCCTTATAATAATTAATCAGACAACCTTTGAGAATAATCTCTCTTTCTGCGTCTGTCATATCTCCAAGTGTAAATGTGACTTCTTTCAATGTATCTCCGACTACATAAGCTTTGATCTCTGCATCTTTGTTTTCCACTGCTTTTCTGATTTCCGGTACAAAGATATAATCGCCATTTTTGAAGCTTAATTTCTTGTCGTCTTCTTTTGTGATAAATGGAAGCATTCCCCAGTTGATCAGATTGGAGCGATATCTTTTTGTCGCATATTCATTTGCAATATTCGCCCAGCCACCGAGCACCTTCTGACAGGAAGCTGCCTGCTCTCTTGCTGAACCGTCACCTGGTTTTACTGCAAAGATCGTACTTCCGACTCCGATATTTCCTTTTCCTGCTTCCGGATATCTCTCCTGGATCTTTGCCATAACCGGTTTTAATTCTTCCAATACCTCTAACGGACATTCGCCTGCTTCGATTGCTTTCTGTGCTTTCTGTACTTCCTTTGCACGTCCTACATATGCAGGATCTTTTCTGGAAAGTGCAAACTCTGCCAGTCCAAGTGGATTGGATCTGTAAGAAGATGTTTCTCCAGATGGGATCAGCTCATCTGTTGTTGTAACCGGATCGTGAATCTCTGATACAACTTTCAATACCAGATTCTCCGGAAGTGCTGACATTGCCGGCCAGTCTTTGATATTCGGTCCGAACTTGATCTTTGTATCCGGATCAGCCACTCCATGACTGTCAAATACACGATTTGCATAAATCTTCTGATCAAAGTGGTATTTCTGTCCCTTATATTCCACGTCCATATCTGTTGCAGGTGTCAGGAAGCCTTTATTTGCTGCTGTTGCTGCAATTGAACGGGCATCCATAAGTGCAACAGATGCAATCTGTCCACTCTGAAGCTTGGAACCTTCACGGTTCGGGAAGTTTCTTGTAGAGTGGCGAATAGAAAATGCGTTATTTGCCGGGGTATCTCCAGCTCCAAAGCATGGTCCGCAGAATGCTGTTTTTACAATTGTTCCTGCTTCCATAAGATCCGCAACTGCACCGTTTTTCACAAGTTCCATATAGATTGGTGTACTTGCCGGATATACACTAAACGTAAATTCATCTGAGCCAATGTAATGACCTTTTATGATGTCTGCTGCTGCGCAGATATTTTCAAATCCACCACCGGCACATCCTGCGATGATTCCCTGATCCACATAAAGTTTTCCATCCATCACTTTATCCTGAAGTGAATAATCCACAGCACCATCCAGGCTCACCAGTGCTTTCTGCTCTACATCGTGAAGCACGTCTTTCAGATTCTTACGCACTTCGTCGATCGTATATACATTTGACGGATGGAACGGCATTGCGATCATCGGACGTATCTCGCTTAAGTTCACATAGACCATACCATCATAATATGTAACTGCACCAGGATTCAGTTCTTTGTAATCTTCACTTCTGCCGTGGATCTCATAGAACTCCTTAATCTTATCATCCGTTTTCCAGATAGAAGACAGACATGTTGTCTCCGTTGTCATAACATCGATTCCGATACGGAAATCAGCACTTAACTTCTCCACACCTGGTCCGACAAATTCCATAACTTTATTGTTTACATAACCGTTTGCAAATGTTGCACCGATAATTGCCAGTGCCACGTCCTGTGGTCCGACGCCTTTGACCGGCTCTCCGTCCAGATAAATTCCAATCACACCTGGCATCTTAATATCATATGTCTTATTCAGGAGCTGCTTTACAAGTTCCGGTCCACCTTCACCCATAGCCATCGTTCCAAGTGCTCCATAGCGGGTATGGCTGTCGGATCCAAGGATCATCTTGCCGCCACCTGCCAGCATCTCGCGGGCAAACTGGTGAATAACTGCCTGATGCGGCGGTACATAGACACCGCCATATTTCTTCGCACAAGTCAGTCCAAACATGTGATCATCTTCATTAATCGTTCCGCCGACCGCGCAGAGTGAGTTGTGACAGTTCGTCAATACATATGGAATTGGAAACTTCTCCAGCCCGGAAGCTCTCGCTGTCTGAATAATTCCGACAAATGTAATGTCATGAGATGTCAGCTTATCAAATTTGATCTGCAGTCTCTCCATATTGCCTGATATATTATGAGCCTCTAAAATTCCGTAAGCCATTGTCTGCGTTCTGGCTTCCTCCTTGGATACCTCACGGCCTGTCTTTGCCTTTACTTCTGCTTCGTCTGTAATGATCTCGGTGCCATTTACCAGATATGCACCACCGTCATATAATTTCAACATGTCTAGTCCTCCTGATTACCTGTAATTATATTCTTCTGAATAATTACGTTTATTTCCAGATTGTATACATGTATATATTAGCACATCACATGACATATGTCCAACCATTTATTCACCCTTTTTCATTCCCTTTTCTTCAATACCTTCTGATAAATTACACATATCATTCAACTCCTCCCTGATTTTTTCATCTACTGGAATATCTAATTTTCATAACGAAAGCTTTACCTTTAATTAATTACTGTCTCAAATTTAAAATGTCAAAACGCCTTACATTTTAGCTACTAAAAACACAAAATATTATTTTAAAAATATTAACCAAATACCCTAAAGAGGAAGATTCCACAAATCCTTCTTATGAAATCTTCCCCTTTTGTTACTTAAATCTTTTTAAAAGTCAGACCTTTTCTTACTTTTCTTTTTCAACTGCTTTCTTAACAGTTTCCACAGGTACTCCTAGTATCTCAGAAACCTTTTCCAAATCACCGATATTTTTATACGCATTACAAATGAGTTGTTCTGTCACTTCTTCTGTTACCTGATCTCTTACTTCTTGAAATTCTTCTGCCATCAATTCTTTCAATGCTTCACACATACTCGATTTTACCGTTACTGAAAACTTATAAAAAGTTATAAACTTCTATGTTTCATTCCTACTTCAACGAGTATGCTTTTGATGATATAAATATCTATCTACTCACAA
>OLVP01001463.1_pt1 | contig 14043 bp, 10 predicted proteins | sample 1673281 | NCBI WGS metagenome assembly OLVP01 (sample SAMEA3178940, study PRJEB25190) | human gut metagenome | biome: human gut; feature: human-associated habitat; material: faeces | place: Austria | collected 2013
AACTCATCTTCACCACGCACGATACCGGACTTCTCGACCTGACGTTGCTGCGGCGTGATCAGATCTGGTTTGCAGAGAAGAACGAAAAGACCATGCAGACCGATATTTATGCCCTGACCGAGTTTTCTCCCCGGAAAGGTGAGAACATCGCCAAAGGCTATTTACAAGGTCGGTATGGGGCGATTCCTCACATGAAGAAAGAATTATTAAGGAGCGTATAAATATGGCTTACCTGAAGCTGATGTTCGACGAGCGGGAAATCGCCCATCTGAGCGAAGATGGACAGTATCTCTGCGCCAATGAGGGCGTGCTACAGTACGACCTGCCTTTGAACCTCTTTATTGGAAACAGCCGCAAGGTGCCGCTGATCGATGTAGTCGTCTGGGCAAAGAAACGCATTTTTCCCCGGAATCGGATGGACTGCAAAGAGATTCTGGAGATGATGGGCCTGCCTAATTACAACGCATGGGAAATTGTAAAGCGCACCAATGCCTGCCTGATGGAAGATCCTTTCTGGCTGCGCTTCAGCGAAGATGAGACTTTTGAGGATACAACCCGCGGCAGGGCAAGAAGGATTATGGCTGAATATCAGAAGTCGGCTGATACCAACTAATATCATTTGTATTAGTTCCATGGCAAAGCCTACTGGCCGTACATACTTGTCCTTCTTGGGCATCCGGCTTTTTTCAGAGCAGAATCCCTTAATCACCCTGCTTTTCCCTTAAAATGCGGCCAATTTTAAGGGAAAGCACATTGAGTAAGGGCTGAATCAGCTTTACTTGCTTGACTTTTTGGTTGGTTGCCAGTATATTGATATTAGTTGATATCAATTTATATCAGTCGCGAGGTGATCGGAATGGATGGGGCAAAATTCGCAAAAATGCTTTCTGACAAGCATCTGTTTGAGTTGGATCGGATGGAGTATAAGTATTCCGTTTCCAGTGTCAATGAATTTACAGAGCTACTCCGTCAGAACTTCGCTCAGTCTTTGCCGTTAGTCGATTTTTCCAGTGATGAACTGTTCTATCTGCCCAATCTGGCTCGGATTTCCACCAACGGCATGAAGCAGCTTCTTTCTGCTCCTGCAAGCAATCAGTCCTTTGGGTTGCAGGCCATGACTGAGGAGATCCATGCAACCTTCCAGATTGAAAGCATTCATTCCTCACGCAACAGCATCCGGCATATCCTGAATGGCTATGCCCCGCGCAATGAAGAAGAATCCCGAATCTATGGCATGAAGCGTGGTTTGGACTTCATTGCCGACCGCCAGAATACGATCACAGAAGAAAATTTGCATCAGCTGTACCAAATCAGCACCGGCGACTATCTGCCGGATGAAGACCGTCTGTTGCCGGACCATTTCTACCGCCACGATGTTGTCTATGTTGTAGACGGCGAAGAAAGCCGGGAGGGACTTCCGGCGCAACAGCTCCCGGATGCCATGAAACGACTGGTCGATTTCGCCAATGCTAAAGACGGCATCAACGAACTGCACAAGGCGGCGATCCTGCACTTTGCCTTTGCATACTATCACCCCTATTTTGATGGCAATGGCCGCACCGCACGGCTGCTCCACCTTTGGTATCTTGTCCAGCAGGGTTATCCTGCGGCACTGTTTACGCCGTTTTCCCGGTATATTGCTGAGAGCAAGGCAGCTTACTACAAGGCCTATGACCGTGTCGAAAAGAATGCTCTCATCTCCGGCTACACGGACGTGACACCGTTCCTGTCCTATTTCTGCAACGAAGTCTATAACCGTCTGCAAGTGGATGCGGCACCGCCGCAGGCTGATCTTCAGGTATACCAGACCGCTCTTGCAGAAGGAAAGATCACCGAGAAAGAACGCTTGCTCTGGGAGTATGTTCTGTCTGCCTACGGAACAGAGGAGTTCACTACCAAGCAGCTGGAGAAGGACTTCCGCAATGCCGCCTATGCCACGATCCGGACGTTCGTAATGAAGTTCCACGAGATGGAGCTTTTGGTAGCAAGAAAAACTGGGAATCGGGTGTTTTATAAAGTCAAGTAAGAAAAAGCCAAGTTTTTACGCGTCAGTAGCACGTCAAATTCTTGGCTTTTGTCTTATCATCGCTATTTTCAAGAGCTTGTTGTCAGCCGAGGTTCAAACTTCTCAAACTAAATCTCAAACTAAATCTCAAACTTCTCAAACTAAACTCCATACAGCATACCGCCTGCTTCCAGTAGGTTTTACCAGACCTTCTTTTTTCATTTTTTGGAGGATATTAGATAACTTTCTGGATTTTTGTTCTGTGCTCAAATGTCCTGGCAATGCACCCACATCCAAAACTTCCAATAATTCGTGCTGTGTGGTGGGGGCATTTTTCAAAGCCTCCAAGATTAATTGTCTACAGATATTTTCATCCAACCCTTTGTTATGAACATATTCCGCCTTTTTCCCAACCATACTTGCAACTTTAAAGGACACATATATATTGGGATATCTTCCCTCAACAAGTCCTCTCTTTTTTAATCGTACGGCTTGTTCTTTTGTGATTTGAACGTGCTTTTGAATTTTATCCAGTAAAAAAACTGTTTCCAAATCAAGGCTTTCATTGTTCTTGTATAAAAGTTGTGTGTATTTTTCATCCAATATTTTGCCGTAAACAGTAACAGCAACTTGATTCACATTGGATAAATTATAATCCGGCAATGGGAAAAATTTTTCTTTTTGAATTCGATACACCTTTTTTATGCCACTAGTAGCAGTATCAATCATATGAAACTTAACCATTGCATCAGCTAAAAGTTGGTTACGATAAAAAGGTGGATTGTATGTTGGCTGTAGCACAGCTTCAACTGTTTGTGGAAGAAATGATCCAGGATTTGTAATCACATGCTGTCTTCACATTCATTCACATAAATTCGCTCGCCTAATTGATAATAGGAATGTGCAATACAATTGTTTAAAAGTTCTCGAAGCATCCATGTATCATACTGTTCCGTTTCCATCGGGAACAAACTTTGTTGATTTGGCATATATCTATACGTCAAATTTCTAATTCTAGAAAAGACTCTGTCTGTAACTGTAATAAATGGAATTCCGAACAGTTCATAATCTTTTATATCTCCATTTGCAGCTATTAACCGCCACATCATATGCGGGGCTCGTTCAAATAAAACATCTCGATCTTCTTTACCCAATAAAAGCATTGCTGCATTGGTTATTTGACCATTTATAATTAGTTTTATCTTTGACAGAAAGTCAAAATCGGACAGTGAATCTATTTCCTCATTAATGTGAGGACGGTTCATTTTTTCTTTATATTTTATTCTTGCAAAATTGATTGCCCGTGGATCCAAATCATTGATTGTCGCGCCTACCAAAATTTGACGAGACCAATCTCTCCGTTCTTGATGGCGAATTATATCAATTTTATATTGTTGAAGCGGAATCAAACTTTCGCCGCTACGCGCATAATATCGTGTTTTCCATTCTGTTGGTATACCAGCAACAGCTGCCGGTATTTTAAACATCAGCACTCGACATTTTTTCCCTTGATATATCGGTTCCAGCTCAATAATGTCCAAAAAAGACATTGCATCTGTTGTGGATTTTGAAATTTCATACTTGAACTTTTCAAGGAGAGAAGGATCACCTTTTTTAAAAGATGTTCCAACAGGATGCTTCGTGTGTTCCTCGCTGACGCCTAACACAAACCATCCGTATTGTTGGTTTTTCAGATTGGCTTCATTACTGATTGCAGAAAAGTACTGTCCTATTTTGTCTTCCGAATATCCTCCCTTTGCTTCTTTGAATTCTACAATTTCTGTTTCCCAGCGTTCCATCAAGACATTTAAAAGTTCATAATATTCTGCCTGTTGGAAACTCTCATCGTAATCAAAAACAGCCATAAAATCTCCCAAATCTCAAATAAAGCCCTGCATTGGTGCAATTTTATCTTTTCAACTTGTTCAAAACTTCTTCCATGCTCATCCCATCGTCCAGAAGCTGCTGAATCGCCTTGTCGATTTCTTCTTTCTGGGCTTTCCTCAACGCTTCAGCATCCTGTCGGGACTTTTTCTGTTCCAATGCTGCAATCTCCTTGTCAAGTGCTTTCAGTGCAGTCTTCTTCTCTTTGAGCTGTACCTTCAGCCCATCAACGTCAGCCTCCAATGCTGTAATATCTGCCTCCAAGGTGTTCTTCTCTGAGATTTTTTTCTCCAGTTCAGCTACATAATCAATGATGACCACCGGAGTTTTCGCTTTATTCTTGCTTCCTTTGGGTCTTGGCATAATGGCTGTCCTCCTTATCAGCTGTCTTTTCTGTGACGCATTTCCAATCTTGTTTTGAGCATACTTTCCAATTCTTCCAATGTTTTATCACGTTTTTCCGGACGCAATTGGCATTCCCAGACAACTATCACATTCCAGCCTGCATCTTCAAGCTGCTTTTTCTTCCGGGCATCCCGTTCAATATTGGTTTCTATCTTATGATGCCAGAATTCCGCATTGTTTTTGGGCCAGACAAAATATCTGCACCCATCATGCCCATGCCAAAAACATCCATTCACGAATATAACGGTTCTGTACTTCGGTAACACAACATCCGGGCTTCCCGGAAGTTTTTTGTCATTCTTCCGGTAACGGAATCCCTTTGAAAATAAATATTTTCTTACAATCTCTTCCGGCTTCGTGTCCTTGCCATGTATGCAGGACATATTATAGCTACGGACGGCTTTACTGTGAACATCCATCGTCTTTATCCATCAGCTTATCAATCTGGAGAATCTGCCAGAAAACGCCTTCCAGCAATTTCACCGGAATGCTGTTTCCTGCCATCCGGATTATCTTATCTCTTGAAAATAATTGGTCACCTTTATGGAATGCGACATTATTGTTTTTCAACTTCCAATAATCCGTATCCTTGAATCCCATAAACAGCATACATTCACGGGGAGTCAGATATCTGAACTTACCTTTTCCTTCAATTCCGCTGTCAAAATACAGATTACCGGAGTTCGGGTTCCTGTCCTGCTTGGTAGTGATCGTTCGGATTGTATCAATTTCCGGATTGATGATATTTCCTTCCAGAACAATCTGCGGATTATCTTCCCAGATTTTCCTTCTGGATACAGTATCGTTGGGAGTGCACTCCACTGCCTCCTCAAACCAAATCGGATTCCGATAGTCATTCCGAAGCAGATCACGGATTTTTATTGCTTTATAGTGCCCGGATGTATGGAAATCGTTCACGACATCCTCCGGACTGCTTTTTCTTGCAAAATAATCTTCCGTCAGCGATTTTTTGTTTTCATCGTCTCCGACATATACACTGATCATCAGAAGGCGGGGGCGGTTCTGGGGGAGGCCAAAAGACGAAGCATTCAGCTGGTAATATTTGCTGACGTACCCCAACTTGCTTAGCTCGCCGATCCATGTTTCAAAATTTTTCTTGTGGCGCTGGGAGAGAAGTGTCGGGACATTTTCCATCAGCAAAAACCGGGGCAGCGTTTTTCCTGTATCTTTCATCTCTGTAAGTACTCTTCCTACCTGCCACAGCAAGCTGGATCGGCTGCCCGAATCCTTGTCTATTCCCTTGTTGTAGCCGTGGAATGCACCGACGTTGGAAAGATCCTGACAGGGAAAAGAATAGGTGAGAATATCTATTCCGTCCGGCATTTCCTTTCCTTCCAGAGCACTTATATCGACAAAGTTATGATTTCGCTTGATGCTGGTATAGATGTATCGCAGGGCTTCCACTGAATATGTACGCAGAGCTTCATATTCCAGTGGTGCCTTTCCTGAATTGCTGAATGTATAGTGGCTCATTTTTTCAAGGAGTTCATCCTTGGACATCCGCGCAATATCCGCCGGAATATCTGTTCCTCCATGAATCATATCATAGGCTACGATTGCATGGACATCCCACTCGCTTGTTCCGACTGTATTTATCTTTACACCAAGATTTTTCAAGGCAGCTGCTTGACTTCCGATGCCGCTGAACAATTCAACAATATTATACGTTTTCTCCATTTGTGACTGATATTCCTTCCGACTCCAGTTTTTCCTTGATAGAAAGCACCGACCTGATCATGTTCATTGTCTTGTACGGCACCTTCCCTGAAGCGGAGACAGGAATATTTCCCGTCGATGAAAGCTGCACGACTTGCTTTAACAACGTCTGTTCCTGATAGGACAGCATTGAACGCCTGATACCAGCATCCATCAATTTGCTCCAATATCCAGGACCCAACGCAACCACACCCATCACAACCTTGAGGTCATTGGATTCCTTGGCTTCTTTTTTCGCAGAAGTTTCTTCCTCCTTGATAAGCGATACAGGAACCAGCTCGTCCATAAAGGCTGCTGAAGGGGTATATGTTTTATCGGCCTTATAATCTTCCCATGTAGATTCTTTTTTACAGTATTCCGTGACAATCATACCATGGCTGTCGCAAATGAAGTCATTGGTCTGCTTGGTCACAATTTCAATTTCATGCATGAATGCAGGCGACAATGCCTGTTTCTGCCAGATTGCATTCCAGTTCAGCGAATATCCATCCGGAATCTTGCTGAGGATCTTTGCAATCGTATAGGGTACAATATTGAGCTTATAGCCGCCCACTTTGTACCAAAAGCCCGTCGGACGTTTTTCGCTGTCCTTATGACTTTCAAGGTAGTTATCAACAGCCCGGAAAATAATCGCTGCGCAGATTCCTTTTTTGAAGTAGAATTCATTGAAGGAATCATTGTTTCCTCGGTATTCCTTGCTGATGTCATTTCCGAATTCCTTCATGACCCAGTTCTTGCCTTTGGAAACGATGTGTGGCTTGCAGGCAACCGTTGTCAGGTACATACCCAGCTGCTCTTTTGTGATGACCTGATCCTTCGGGAATTTTTTCTGGAAACGCCTCAGTTCATCGCCGCGAAGTTTCACCTGTTCCTGCTGGTATTTCTTACGGGATCGCTCATAATACCAGCCTGTCGGGATCGTATATCTCGCCGGAGGTGCAAGGCACTTCTTCGACATCTTTTCCATCCAGATATGGAACGGGTCATTGGAGAACAGATCCGCCGCCGTGACCTTATTCTGGCTGTTGGCATAGCGGGCAATTGCCTGCACCATCTCGTCATAGAAGCGGACACCGTCCTCGTTTTCCGTTTCCCGGTCCTCGATCACAGTCAGCTTCATCGGGACATAAATGCCTTCCAGCTCAACGTTGGTCTTTTTCAGAACAGCATCCGCCAGCGTTGCGGTCGTCTGTCCGCCGTTGATGATCTGGAAATCCACTATCTTTGTAATCAGATTCTGTCCATTGATATTCTCAACTTCCACGCCCTTTGCGGTTGTTGCTATTCCATTATTATAGGTAAAGAACTTTGTTGCATCGTTGTTTATTGTTCTTTTTATACCATTGTTGACACTCTTGCTTCCACTGGTTCCCAGAAAGGCACGGACATTGCCTTCCAGTACCTTACTTCCGTAGGCAATGTATATCTCGGCCAGAAGTTTTCCCGGAATGATTGCAATATAGGCTTCATACCCAAGGTTCTCACCAATGTCGCCCTTTATGCACGGAATACCATGAACTCCGACTTCAGAAAAATCCTTCGGGATATCAATGACAACCGGCTCATTGCTGTTTGTCATTTCCATTTCATAGAAACGTTCCGGATACCACAGGTTGATTTCCAGCGGTTTCCCGTTAAAGTCTGCTTTCTTGATCTTTTTGGTTGTGCGGGTTTTCTTTGCGGCTCCCTTTTTCTTCCGGATCGTTGTTTCCAGAAGATTGGCATCCAGCAAAGCTGTGTCCAGTTCCTTATTGGTAAGAACATAGAACTTGATTTTCAGAATCAGCTGCGGGTCGTCGATATTGCAGGTCATCCGCTTGCGGAACATCCTTGCAACCCGGAGGATGTCATCCGAATCATCGAAGTAGTCCTCCATCCGACCATTGCAGACCTCATCCAGAAAATAATACAATCTCCAATACAATTCGTCAACCCTGCTTCTGGTGAGGTTGGCGGCATTTTCTGAATCCTGAAAGTCACTGATGAACAGAATCAGACTGTGATCCGTTTCATCAAAACAGTAACCATCTGCACGCATCAGGCGATTTCCGCGCCCTCTCTTGTCGCCCATACCAAAGCGGACAGGATCATTAACTTCATCATAGTCAACCAGAAGGCTCAATGTCCTGTTCAGGAATTCATCCTCCGTATCCGTCCCGTTGATGGCCGAATCGTTGCGCAGAGATTCCAGAAATTCCTTTTTATACGCCTGATAGTCCATTATACGGCCTCTTGATCTTTCAGTTTGTACTGCTCAATTTTCTGAAGCAGAATTTCATACGATGCCTTGCAGATTGCCTCTGGCAGCAACTCATGCGTCAATCTCGGAAAACCGTTTGTCACACGATACCGGTTGCAGCTTCTTATCTCATAGATGAAGTCATCGTAGTAGTCATTGTACACATATCCCTGAAGGGCAACCTTTGCCATAAAATCATTCCGGTCTTCATCCGATGCAAAAAGGCTTCTCGTCTCCAGAATCAGCTTGTTGAGATTCACACCATTGTAAGCGGCACTCATCTTTTCCAGAAAGAAAACCACAAGTTCTCCGTCCGTACTGCTTTCAAGCTGCTCGATGGAGGATATCTTCACTGCTGGTATCCCACGGTGAATGGTTTTCACCTCATACCACGAATCTCCATAGGAAAAGTCCTTATGCGTGAGTTCCTGCCCGCTCCAGCTCTTCAGCGCATTTTCCAGCCCGATCTGCTCTGCCAGTTTCCCACGCAGGAACAGGATTTCTCCGATCAGACCCATGATTTCGGGTTCTGTAAGGAATACATGTTTGGAACCCACAAACAATTTCTTCCACTGGAAAAAACGGTTGACAATGGTCTGATATCCTTGCCCCTTGTCTCCGATACTACGCGATTGTTCTATCAGATCATCACAAAATTTGAAGAACAGCCCTTTTATCTCTTCATCACACAAGGAAAAGCGGATTGTATTGTATTTTTCATTCTTATACTGGTTTACATCAATAGCCGATGTGCCCGTCACTTTTCGTGCTGTGAACCTTGCCCGGAGTTCAATGGCTTTGCGCCCTTTTTCGTCCAGACCAATGTACAATTCCAACGGATGCTGATTGTCCACTCTCGAAAAATATCCGGGTCTCAGAAAAGCCGCAAAACGTTCCTCCATGACACCTGTCATTATTCTTCCCTTCCTTCTGCGAGGATATCTTCCATTTCCTCCCGATCAAACCAGTTATAGACACGGTTGACCTTATAACGGGTGGATGTAAGCCCTGCTTCCTCATCATTGCGTGGCAGACCCAATGCCAGACCTACTGCCGGCGTATTTCCCATTGCAGCTTTGAATTCTGCTTCCTGTTTTTTCTGATTTTCCTCCGCTGCACCAATATCAATCAGATAAATCAGCAGAAGTGGTTTTCTGTCCTCAACAAAGCGGAACCATGTCTCCGATGGATATACCCTTGTCTTATCAAATGGTACTCCTTTTTCCTTTTCATAGAATTTACGGAAAGAAGCCTTGGCATTTTCAATGATTTCTTCTGCAGTTTTCCCATTGAAATCAACAATTCCCGTCAAACCATCTCCAGGGCCTCCCAATTTACCTTTTCTTCCGATACTCAATCTATCGAGTTCACTGTCGATAATACAGGTTTTTCGTTCGACACAGGTGATTTTCTGACCGCAGACATCTGCCACTTTATCCGGACTTTCTCCGTCCATAAAAGCAACATCAAAGACATCTATGGATGCGTCTGTGCATCCGCTCAGGAATTCCGAGATCTGCTTTGTGTTGAAATACGAGCTGTACTTCGATATGGAGAGTCTGTCAATGAGTTCTACTATCAATTCCTTCGGAACATCTGACAACACATACCGGCCTTTTCTTCCGGAACCTGTTGCCCTGCGTTCAAAGCTATATCCTCTGGAGAGACACTCGCTTACAAGATCTGTCACCGCCCGGAAGTTATTTTTCTGGGCTTCCACATCAAACCGGAGATATGGTGTTTCAACAATACTTCCAAAGTAGCTGCTCACATCAAACTCATCCGTGGCATTGCGCATTTTGTTATAGGCCGTGATATTGAGGTCTGTCGAGTTGTTCCGTACACGGATACCAAAATCACGCGGTTTTTGCCCCAGATCCCGCATCAACACCATATCTTCCTTTAGTTTTTCAGTCGCATCCGCGATTTCCGCATACCACTCCGCAGATGCCTTATGCGTCCAGATGCGGAAAAGATCTTCATATCCGCGCCGGTATCCGAACCAGCGTCCCATCTGCATCAGAACATCGTAGGTACAAGTATTCCGATAAAAATAGCTGATGATGAGTCCTTCCAGCGTCAGACCACGGGACAGTGCCAGACCGCCGATTGCAATCACACGCAAGGATTCATTTTTCGGATACTCAAGCTTTTCAGAAGATCTGGAGCTGTTCACAACCTTGATCTGGATTTTCTCCATTGCATCGAAAAGCGCTGCTGCAACTTCATCCCATGTAAATCCGCATTTTTCATACTGACTCTGCCAGACCTTGTAAATCCGGTTCAGCACCGGGTCTTTCATGGACAGTTCAAAGTCACTGGAAAGATTATACTTCAGCGACCGGTATGCTTCCGCATGAATCTTCTCGACAATTTCCTTGATATACTTCTGGACCTTGACAAACCGGGAAATGTTGATCAGCATAGACCGATGCTCTCTTTGATCACCCCGCAGATCACGGATTGCATTCGCCAGATAAAAGGCATAGATGGCATCTGTCATGCTTTCCGGGAGTTTGCCTTTCCAGTCCTTTTTGTGCTTGAAATAGAAAGAATAGCCGTCTTCTTCTTCCCGGCCTGCATCCGTTATATAAACCAATTGCGAATGGAATTCTGCGTCCTTCGGAAAAATTCTTGTTGGTCCGATGTAGTTGCTGGGTGTCGGAAGCGCCACAATGAAATCTTCCGGGAAAAGGTCATGCGTTTCCATTTTCTCCGTTGTTTCCGGATCGATGAAAACGTTGGCAAACGGTGTTGCTGTAAATCCGACATAATTGGACTTTGTGAACACATCAGCCAGTTTCCGGATCAGCTTGTTGATTTTGGTCGGATCTTCTTTATCGGAACTTGTATTGATGGAAGCATTGTCCGCCTCATCATCAATCATCAGCATCGGCATATCAATCTTGTGTGTCCGCGGATCAGCATTCAGGTCAATCAGCCATTTCGTCAGCTTGGTGAGCGTTGTGGTATTCTTCTTGATGACAAAGACAACAGCATCCTTATCCTTGCCAAGCGACATTGCTATTTTATTGGAGTTCCCACGGAAATCACTTGCGCGGGAGGTCAATGCCATTGCATGTATCGGCTTGTTGTCGAGACCCACGCCAACGCGTTTTCCTCCGGTAGTATTGGCCGACATATCAATACCAATAAATCCTTCTTCCACTCGCTCCTGTGTCTGTTTCCTCAAGGATTCGATCGTGCCGGTCAGCAAAATGAACACTTTGTAGCCTGCATCTGCCGCTTTGCAGATAAAGCCGATATAGGTCGAAGTCTTTCCAGACTGTACGTCGCCGATAATCAGGCCGCGTTTCAGTACAGGTTTTCCGTAGTCCGCCTTCGGATCCAGAATATAATTCATCAGCTTCTGATCCAACGTGTCATTACCCAGCGTACTGACCACGTTCGGGCTGAAATGCTTTTCGTCAATCAGATAATTCTTGTATCGTGTCCAGAAATTCTGCTGAATTTCAGCTTTTCTGTCGTCATACCAGTTGGCTTGCTCATAATCTGCCAAAATGCTCTGGCCAGGACGTGCTTGAATCTGATATTTATAGGCAATATCCCGTTTGACGGCTGCAATTTCATCATCACTGTAAGGCACATCGCTGATGAATAATGCTTTTTGGATAAGCTCCTCAACAACACTTTCATCCAGAGCATTATCCACATGTTTCATCTGTACCAGCTTATCGACCATACCTGTCAGCATGGCGACCTTCTCAATATCGAGTCCCATTTTATGCCTCCCTGAGTTTTTCCGCCAACTCCGGATATTTGCAGAACGGTTCAGACTGGAACAGGCGTCCGATCACAGCATTGCGATCAGTTGCGCCTATATCCATGGACATCTTTATCAGAATTCTGGCCTTGCTCTCAATTTCAGCAACCCGTTCATCATCCACAGTATCATCAACGCGGTTCTGCGACTTGTCAATATAAATCTGCTGATAGGGAACCGAATTCTCGATTTCGTCCAGCACCATATCCAGTCGGTTCCATGTTTCATCATCCACTTTTTCTTTCAGAAGGTCAAAAATCCGGGAATTCCGGTTGATCCTGTATACGAACTGGTTATCCCGTTCTTTTATGCGGTCCCAGATGTAGTCAACCTTTTCATCCACTTTTTCAACCCGTCCGCGATAGGTCTGTGCCTTCACTGCAAGATCCATTGCTTCGTCAACAGCTTTCGTCAGGCGGTTGCGGATAATCGCCGGAATTGTGGCATGCTGCTTCTTGATATCAATTCCCCAGATGTCATCCAGTGAATTCGGAATATCAACCTTGATCCGGGCATACTTTGTCAGTTCATCCCGATGTCTGCCAAACCATGTTCCCCAGATTATCAACCGTTTGTTCCGATAAATATAAAATCCCTGCTTTGCCCGATAATTTTCAATCCCACCAGACAATCTCTTATCTTCTGCACTCAGGTCTTTCTGGAAGGGCAGAACAAATGGCTGAACGCTTACAATCTGTTCCTTTCCTTCAGAATCCTTGATTGGAATTTCAATTTTTCTGCGGACATTCGTTTTTCTGTGATTTTCAAGGAAAGGGTCCAATCCTGTCAGTTTATAATTGTTTACCATGATCGTCAGTGGATTCCGGCCCTCACCATTCAGATACCGGTGGAAAATCAAGGACAAATACTCTGCTGTTGCGTTCTGGTGTTTTCCGAGTTCTGCGTAAACATTTCCACTCGACTTCTCAATAAGATCAAAATTCTCCCAAAGAACAATCGTTCCGCTTTCTTTGTCGCTCAGGAAGTCAACATATCGGATTTCCGCAATCTGCTCCTTTGAGCAGTCAACCATATACCAATCTTTCTTTTCCTCAATGATGTCCAGATCCCATATATAGGCCGAAAGTTTACCGTCCTTTTTGCTCGCAACAGTCAACCGGCGGCACTGAGACAGAGAAGCTGCTTTCATTCCGAGCCCGAATCTTCCAAGATCATCCTCAGAACGATTGGCGGATTTCAGCTGGCTGCCATATTTCATAGCATCCAGCAGTTCTTTCTTATTCATTCCGATACCATCATCGCAGACAGCAACGCAGCAGTCGGATGGGTCTATCGGAAATCGCAGCACAATGTTCCGGGCCTGTGCACTGACACTGTTGTCCACAATATCCGCAATCGCTGCCTCAAAGGAATATCCCATCGCACGCATGGAATTCATCAGGACATCCGCAGTCGGTTTGTTCGCTTTCAGTTTTGCCATGATTCCTCATCTTCTTTCTGCTAAGGACAAGTAGTGCTTCGACAACTTATGATTTATTATATCAAAGTATACTCTCTGCCGCGTTCGCAGGCAATGCGTTTTGACTCAAAACACCAATCTCATTGTCTTTCCTGTATCTTTTCACAAAAAATCCAGTTTGCATTTGTTGATTGCTCTAGCATCTGCAAGCAGTGCCTCTGTATATACAAAGGCTCAAACACGCATGGCATTGCAAATTTGCCGTGCGTATTCTGCTTGTTGGGATGCAGTCCCAATCCCTGTGAACATCACGGAACCGTGATGGCTGTGCACTCTTACAGAGTGCTGAAAGAGCGTTTTGCAGAAACGCGAAGCCTGCATCGGCACGAGGCAGAACAACGGGTTTGGGCTGCGCCCAACAAGCTCTTGCAAGGCAAGAGTCTTTGTATATACAAAGACATTGCTTGCAAGACAGCTTCGGTGTTCCAGAATGGTACCACGAAGCACTGCTTGCTGCGAATGCGAACGCCTTTTGAATTGCAAAATGATTTTTCAGTTGCTATACTGGG
>OLVP01001464.1_pt1 | contig 14034 bp, 8 predicted proteins | sample 1673281 | NCBI WGS metagenome assembly OLVP01 (sample SAMEA3178940, study PRJEB25190) | human gut metagenome | biome: human gut; feature: human-associated habitat; material: faeces | place: Austria | collected 2013
TCTGTTCGGTCCGCATAACAACTGCACGAGAGCACAGATCGTCACGTTCCTGTACCGTATGTATCAGGGCAAATAAGCAGTACAACACGGATATTAGGCTGTATCTGAAAAACAGGACTCTTCGGAGTCCTGTTTTTGTATTCGAGGTTAGGAAAACGAAGGAGAAACTATTGCCGCCATGGGTAAAATAACAGACCCTGCCGCTCAGGAGTATTCGAATGGCAGGGCCCGACTTATTGGGTAGTTGGACTAAATCAGAGAGCAGATTTTTATGGAGTTGTTGGAAGTTCAATAGGCATATTATCAAAAATCATCGAACAGATTTTCAAAATCCAGATTTACATTTTGATAATCTGGCGTATAATATAAATAAAGGTGGTGAATTTTCAAAATGCAGATGGAAGATTTGATCGAACTTGCAAAACGTGTACAAGCACAGCAGGCCGAAGCACAAACCATTGAAGTAAAAGCTGCGCATCGCGGGTGCCCAAGCAAGCTGCGTGATACGCTTTCCAGCTTTTCCAACCAGAACAGCGGCGGTATTCTCCTGTTTGGATTGGACGAAAACGAACATTTCGCAGCAGTCGGCGTATATGATCTGCAGGATTTGCAGAAAAAAGTAACCGAGCAGTGCCATCAAATGCAGCCGCCGGTTCGTGCTCTGTTCACCACTGCTGAATACGAAGGCGTGTGGATTTGCTCGGCAGAGATTCCGTCCGTTGCCTATGCTGAGCGTCCATGCTACTACATCGGTGCCGGAATTCAAAACGGCTCTTATGTGCGTGTAGGCGATGCCGACCGTCACATGACTGATTATGAAATCTACTGTTTTGAGGCATATCGCAACCATATGCACGATGATGAGCGTGTTATCGAGCGCGCAACGGCAGATTTTCTTGACAAAGACCTGCTGAACGCTTTTCTGACCGAACGCCGTATATCGCGTCCGCAGTTTGCGCAGATGAACGATACGCAGGCTATGGAAATGCTGTCGATTACTCGAAACGGTGTACCGACTATCGCCGGGCTGCTGAATTTCTGCGTTTATCCGCAAGGTTTTCTGCCGGAGCTTGGCATTACCGGCATCGTTGTTCCGGGTACGGAAATCGGCGATACTGCCGACAGCGGAGCGCGTCTTCTCGATAACAAGCGTATGGAAGGCACCATCGCCAATATGTTTTCCGAGGCGATGGCATTCTGCATGCGCAACATGAAAACCGCCACGATCATTGACCCGGAAACCGGCAAGCGATGTGACAAAACCGAATATCCGGTCAGCGCGATACGCGAAGCTGTGCTGAATGCGCTCATTCACCGCGATTACAGTATTTACACCGAGGGCACGCCCATTCAAATTGACTTTTTCAGCGATCGGCTGGAAATTCACAGCCCAGGTTCCCTGTATGGCCGTATGTCGGTCGAAGATCTCGGTTTTGCACACCCCGATGCCCGCAATCCGGTTCTCGCCGTTATGACCGAAAGCCTGACAGATGCAGAGCACCGTTATTCCGGCATCCCGACTATGCGCCGCGCTATGCAGGAAGCAGGACTTCCTGCTCCGGTATTTATCAACCGGCAGAATGAGTTTGTTGTTGTACTGTACAATCATCCTGCTGAACCAGAGAACCCGGTTATCACAAGCCATGCAGCAGACAAAACAGCCGCACTTCTGCAATTCTGCTGCATACCGCGCACCCGCAAAGAGATTGCAGATTTTCTCGGTATCGGAACTGTGTACCACGCCAACAAGCGCTATATTCAGCCGCTGGTTGAGCAAGGCAAGCTAAAACTCGGTATTCCGGATAAACCGTCCAGCCGCAAACAAACTTACACCGCTGCTTTTTAAGGGGTTCCAATATGGGGTCCACGTTTCTCGGATCCCTTAAAACAAGTGTATCGGTGATATGGTAATTCCGCGGGCACGACCGTATATTGCGACCTAAAATTGCCCGGTTAACCGCTGAATTTCGCTCCATAAATTCCTACGAACCAAAAGGTCGGGGGTTCGAATCCCTTCTGGCGTACCAGATCAACCGGTTATTTCGTAAGAAATGACCGGTTTTTCTTATTTTCTGATATAGGTAAAAGTTTTTGTTCCGATTTGCGAGAGGCAATATAAAGATGCCGCCGCCATACCGACATACGAGCCGAATACCTAACTTTAGCCCTAAAAGAAACCCTGTCTGTTCCAACACCAGACAGGGTTTTCTCACTTTTACAGCACTTTTACGCCCGCGTTCTCACACGCCGAAAGGAATTCCGGCGGCAGTCTGCCGTCCGAAATGACGGTATCTACCTCATCGAGACCGCAAATGCGGAATGTACTTCTTCGCTCAATTTTAGAGGAATCCAGCAGCACCGCCACATGCTCCGCGCGGTGCAGCACAGTCTGCTTGAGCAGCGCCTCCTCCTCGACACCGCAGGCAAAGCCGGTCTCCGGACTGTAGCTCGTCACGCCGAGCAGCAGCAGGTCAAAATGCACGCCCTCCAGTTCCTGAATGCCGCGCACGCCGCACACGCTGTGGCTGAACCGGTTGAGCGTGCCGCCGGGAATGGACACCTTGGGCTTTTCCAACCGCGCGAGTTCGATCGCGCACGTCAATCCACTCGTGAAGATCAGCATCGGCTCATCCGGCACACAGCGTGCCACGGCGGTTGCCGTGCTGCCGGAATCCAGAAACACCGTGGTATTCGGTCGCAGCAGCGCCGCCGCCTTCTCCGCAATGATCTGCTTTTCCGACGCATTGCGCGCCGTGCGCCTGCCGAACTGGTCGTCCGTGCCGACGACTACCTCGACCGATTTGACGCCGCCGTGCACGCGAACCACTCTTCGCGCCTGATCGAGTGCCTTCAGATCGGTTCGCAGCGTCATTTCGGACACCGACGGAAAAGCCTCCTTCAGCTGTACAAAGCTCAGGCTTCCCTCTCGATTGACCAGTTCGACGATTGCATTGCGGCGTTGTTCCATCGGTTGTTTCCTCCAATTAGTCGTGCTGCTGAAAGTTTGCCAGCAGATATTCCTCTGCCTCCGGGCACCACAGGCCGTTGTGTGCGTCCACAATGTCAGCCAGCGCAGTAAACCGCGCATCCTCCGCGCCCTTTGCCCGCAGATCGGTCAGCGCGGTAAGCGGCATGGTCAGGTGTGTGTAGATCAGCTTTTTGCCGCCCGGAATCTTCGGCAGATTGAGCGTAGTCTCGGCTGCCGCATCCAGACCGCCGATATGCGTCACCATCACCGCCGGGTCGATACGGCCGGATGCGGTCAGCTCGAGCGACTCGATCATATCCGCCGTATTGCCGCCGGTCGTGCCCATAACGTGCGTGGAATTATAGTGTACATCGTAAAAATTCATCTTGGCAGAGAACTGCTTGTCGGTCGGGCCGGCAAAGAAGTTCAGACAGCCATCGCGGCCGAGCACGTCGCTGCAAAGCTCGACAACCGCCGCAACCGGCGCGTAGCAGAATACATCGTCAAAACCGGTACCGCCGGTCATTTCGCGCAGCTCTGCCGCCGGATTCTCCATCTTGCCGGTGTTGACAAAGTGCAGATCGATGCCGTCCTTCTCCTTGACCTCGGCAGGCGGGAACAGCGCCTCAGCTCGTGCCAGACGGTCCTCGTTCACATCGGTCACAACGACCATGGACGGACGGACGTCACGATGCAGCGCATACGTCAGCGCACCCAGACCCATCGGACCGGCACCTGCCATGATGGCCAGCTTGCCGTCCTTTTTAATACCCATTTCGTGGTGATAAACACCCATCTTGGTGTGATAAGCGGCGTTGAACGCACCGATCGAGCAGCTCATCGGCTCGGCAAGAGACGCCTCGTAGTAGGCACGCCCCTTGTACTCGAGCAGGCAGCCAAGTTCCATAACCTCAGCCGGAATGATGCAGTAGGTCGCATCGCCGCCGAAGAACTCGTAGGAGTATCCGGGGCTCCACATCGTGCCCTTGTAGTTGAGCGCCGGCTGCAGCGTGAACTTCATGCCTGGCTTGAACTTATCCTGATGCTTCGCGCCAACCTTGACGATATCGCCCGCAAACTCGTGACCCATGATGGCCGGATGCTCGGCAACATCGGGATGCACGCGCTTGTGCTCGGTACCAAGGATCGCGCACTTGTAGGTGGACATGCAGATACTGTCGGATACGACCTTGACCAGAATCTCATCATCGCGGATTTCCGGCAGCTCAAAGGTATCCAGACGCAGATCATTCGCAGCATGCAGACGTACAGCCCTTGCTTTCATAATAATAACTCTCCTTTATCACTTAGGCAATAGATTTCAACAATTACAGCTTGGAAAAACGTACTTTCGGAAGCAGCTCCTCGATAACCGAGCGCTCGGCGGCCTGTGTGCCGCTGCACATGACATTCGCGGCTCCGGTCGCAGTCGAGAGACGGACAGCGTCCTCCTCGCTCATATCCTGCGACTCGGCATACGCCAGCGCGGCTACCACGCTGTCACCCGCACCGACCGTACTGCCGACCGGAACCTTGAGTCCCTCAGCATAAATCGTGCTGCCCTTGCGCAGATACAGCGCGCCGCGTCCGCCCAGCGAGATAACCACCCGTTCGATGCCGCTCTCCAGCAGCTTTTGACCCTCTGCGGTCAACTCTTCGATGGTTTCCAGTTTTTTGCCCGCCAGACGCGACAGCTCATCATCATTCGGCTTGATGAGGTACGGCGCGGCCTTTAAGCCTTCTGCCAGTAAAGCGCCGTCCGCATCGAGGAACACCCGCGCACCTGCGTTTTTGCATGCGCTCGTCCACACGCAGTAGGTGTCCTGCGGTGCGCCCTTCGGCAGACTGCCCGCCAGCACCACGATGTCGCCTGCATGCACCTCAGCCAAAAGGTCGTTCAGCAGCGCATCTAAATCTGCGTCCGTGACGGTCAGCCCCGGCTCGTTGATGTCGGTATTCGTGTGGCCGACCCGGTCAATGATTTTGATATTCGTGCGGGTCTGCCCCTCAACGAACCGGAACTGCGTGGTGAAATTCTCGTTTTCGAGCAGCTTTTCGAGCGTTCTGCCGCTCTCACCACCCAGAATGCCGACTGCGCGGCTGTCTCCGCCGAGTTTGGCAATCACCTTGCTCACGTTGATGCCCTTTCCGCCGGGATCGGTCCGCATTTCCGTGATGCGGTTGACCGTATCGAGCGCCATGCCCGGGATTTCGACGGTTTTATCCAATGCGGGGTTGAGTGTTACCGTATAGATCATGGAATGACCCCTTTCAGATATTTGAAACTGTTGAAACGAAAGCTATAATTATAATACCAACAGTCCGTGTAAGCGTCAATCTGTTATTTCAACAAATAATCACTTTCGTTTTTGTGATGATTCACAAGAGCGCATTCTCTCTGTAAATTCTGTTCTGCGCGCAAAAGGAGCGGCAATGCAGAATATTGTCCGCATTACCGCTCCCTTTTATGCTTAATCTCCGTGTTCTGAGAACAGACGATCCAGCTTTTCTTCCAACAGCTGCACGGCTGCGTCGCGCTGACCGGTCCGCAGGCGCTCGATCAGCTCAGGCTCCTCGATCAGCTGTGCGCTCACCATGCGCATAACCTCCACCGGAATCGGATCATCGGTATCCGGCGCAAGCAGCACAAGTGCCCCCATAATCATCTTTCCGGCCTCGTAGACCGGCGGCTGTGCCTGTAAATAGCCGAATCGGCAGTCCGATACCGCCTTTGTCCTGCAATGCAGCAGCAGCGCGAACAGCGGCTTGATATAGGTATCGCCCATGGCTTCCCGTCGGCGCAGCTGCTGCGCCACCAGACGCGATGCGTCCTCATTCGGGCAGAACAGACGGCTTGCCGCGTCAATCAGGCCCTGCCGCGAAACCGGTTTGCACACAGTCCGGATGCACAAATGGTCGAGCATCTGCACCATCGAGCGCGTGAGGCGATAGGTGTAGCGCAGGCCGCCTTCGGCCGCCGAGGCGGCAGACGGCTCTGCCGGTGTGCCGGTCCGCACGGTGCCGTTCAGCCGCTGCACCGCATCCCGCAAAAGGGCGCGATCTGGCTCGAGCAACGCGGGATTGACCGTAATCGACGGATACGCCAGCTCGAGCGGCACGGTTGCAATCACAAGGTCGATGCCGCGGCTGTGCAGCTGCTCCGGATCGAGTTCGCGCACCGAACAGCAGCCGTCCACCTTGAGGGTCGGGAATTCACCCTCGATACGCGAAGCCAGAAATCGACTTGAGCTCATACCCAGCGGGCACGCAACCACCACGCGGGCGGCCTGCCGCAGTGCGCCGTTCTGCTCGAGCACCGCGCCAAAGTGCATGGCAAGATATGCCGCTTCGCTGTCCGGAATGTGCGGCAACGCCAGTTCCATCTCGACGGTGTCGCATGCGGCGCGTGTTGCCGCCCACAGCTGCGGATATTCACGCTGAATCGTGTCCAGCTGCGGATTATCCATGTGAATCTGCTCACGCACGCGCAGCAGCATCGGGCGTAAATGCGTAAACAGGTTATCTCTTAACGATACATAGCCCGAGAAATTCACGCACATCGCGCGTCCTACCTCGCTGATCAGCCGTCCGGTCAGATGGCGCAGGTGCATCTCGCCGGCTCCCCATTTTTCGCCATCGTCACCGGTGATATACGCTGCCAGATACTGCTCTAAATACTGCACTTCCTCGGTCGGCAGCGTCAGGCCGAACGCCTGTCCCAAAGCTGCCCCTAACCGCTGTGCGGCGTTTTCCGGCGGATGAACTGCGGCAGACGAACCGCCCTGTTCGCGCAGCTGCTGCATCGCCAGCGTGCAGTGGATGGCAAGCGTCAGGAAGCCCGCATCCGGCAGACGGAGCTTCTCCTTTTGCTCGAACTGCTGCAGCACCTGCCATACCCGCTCGGCGATTTTCGTATTCAGCAGCGCGGCAAATGCGCCGCCTGCAGCAAAATTGCCGCTCAGCACCGCCTGCAGCTCTTCTTCGGTCAGGCTGCTCTGCAGCAGCGCGGCAGCGGCGCGGCGGCAGGACAGCTTTTCGCCCTTGAGCCATACGCCCACACCGGGTCGGCGGTGCAGCGTCACCGCATACGAGGATACCCACTGCCCGATTTCATCCAGATCGGCGGCCAGTGTGCTCTCGGAGACGAGCAGCTCCCGCGCCAATGCTGCGGTTTTCATCGGCTCACGCGCCTGCAGCAGCATACCGAGCAGCTTTTGCCGCCGCTGACGGCGCGGCAGCTCCGCGTAGACTGTGCTGCCGTTCAGCAGCGCGCGCATTTGCTCCCGGCGTGCGGGCGGCTCGTCCAGCAGCAGTCCCTGTCCCGGACTGCGTACGAAGCGATAGCCTGCCGCGGCAATCCATTGCTCCACACTCGGCAGCTCACGCAGCACCGTGCGGCGGCTCACGCCGATGCTCTCCGCGAGCATCGCCGCCGTCACCCAGCCCTGCGGCAGCGTCAGCAGACGGTCGATTAACTTTTGTCCGTTCGCAGTCAGCGAAGGCAGGGTTTCAGACATCGGGATGGCTCCTTTCTATAAAATCCAACAGGTTTAGAATGGAAAATGAATGTCACTGTCAGCATAGTTCATTCATTTGTAAATTCATTTGCAATCGTGTAACCGTAGGGGTGCACAGTGTGCTCCCACATTATCGTTAACCGGGCGTGAGCGAACAATGTTCGCCCCTACGGAATAACATGCGTAATTCAGGAAACCGGCACACGCTTCATCACTACGTTAATTCTCTCTTTTCCATTCTCAATTACTTATCTCTATGATACCACATTCTAAAATGACAGCACAAGTGACACTGTTCCGTCTCCTGCGTTTTTTGTCACCATCTTCCGGTGACACAACTCCGACAACCCGCTCTGCTGTCACCTCTGTTCTGTGCAGACTGCACAAGCAACCATCCTTTCCCCTGCGCGTTTTCGACAGTCTTACGACATTTGTCACCATTCGCCGGTGACATCAGTCACTATAGTTTCCCTTGTCAGACCCGGATTCCGCCTGTACAATATAGTCAAACGAAACGAAAGCGACTCCCCGAATCCCGCAAGTCATGCGGCAACACAGATAAGGAGTTGAAAAGCTATGAAAAACGCAATTTCCCGTTTTGGCAAGTTTTTGAGCGGCATGGTCATGCCGAACATCGGTGCATTTATTGCATGGGGCTTCCTCACAGCGCTGTTCATCGAAAAGGGCTGGTTCCCGAACGAACAGCTCAGCTCGATGGTCTCACCGATGCTGAGCTACCTGCTGCCCATTCTCATCGCCGGTCAGGGCGGCTATATGGTCGCAAAGGAACGCGGCCGCGTCATTGCCTGCATCGCCGTTATCGGCTGCATCTGCGGCTCGGACTACACCATGCTGATGGGTGCGATGGTGATGGGCCCGCTGGCAGGCTGGGTCATCAAGCAGTTTGACAACCGCGTGGAGGAGCACATTCCCGCCGGTTTTGAAATGCTGGTCCACAATTTCTCCATCGGCATCCTCGGCATGCTGCTGGCGATCCTCGGCTACTACGTTATCGGTCCGTTTATGACCGCCATTCTCACCGTACTTACCGCAGGCGTTGATTTTCTGGTCAGCCACAGCCTGCTGCCGCTGGTTTCCATCTTTATTGAACCGGCAAAGGTGCTGTTCCTGAACAACGCCATCAACCACGGTATTTTCAACCCAATTGGCGTCAGCCAGGCCGCAGAGGCCGGCCGCTCCATCATGTACATGCTCGAGACCAATCCCGGTCCCGGTCTGGGCGTTCTGCTGGCGTACTGCCTGTTCTGCAAGGACAAGACCACACGTCAGTCCGCTCCCGGCGCGGTTGTCATTCACCTGCTCGGCGGTATCCACGAGATCTACTTCCCGTACATTCTGATGAATCCGATCATCATTCTGGCTCCGATCGCGGGCAACTTCTGCGCGATCCTGTTCTACACCATGACCGGTGCCGGTCTGTCCGGCCCGGCATCCCCCGGTTCGATCATTGCCTACATGGCGATGGCGCCGCGTGACTCCGTTCTGACGGTATTTATCGGCGTTGTCCTTGCAGCTGCCGTATCGTTTGTACTCTCGTCTGTCATTCTCAAAGCAACTTCCGGCAATGCGCAGAACCTCAGCGAAGCGCAGGCCAAAATGCAGGACATGAAGGCGCAGGCCAAGGGTGAAGCACCCGCAGCCATCGAATCCGCACCGATAAACGCCGGTGACGTGCACAAGATCGTCTTTTCGTGCGACGCAGGCATGGGGTCGAGCGCGATGGGCGCGACCAAGTTCCACAACCGCATCAAGGCCGAGCGTCCGGAGCTGATCGTCACTAACTCCAGTGTAGATAACGTACCTGCTGACGCAGATATCGTTGTCTGCCAGCGTGTTCTCGCCGAGCGTGCCCGCAGGAGTGCACCGCAGGCACAGATCATCACCATTGGCAACTTCCTTGCGGACCCGAATCTGGACACCCTGTACCAGACGCTGACCGCTGCACCTGCCGCGAAAGCCGCGGCTCCCGAAACCACTGACGAACCTGCCGCGCAGGATCAGGGCCTTGTAATCCAGGCCGAGGACATTCAGCTTGGCTTACCCTCTGTTGATAAGGAAACCGCGATCCGCGCCGCAGGTGCGCTGCTTGCCAAACGCGGCTATGTCGATGCCGACTACGCCGATGCAATGGTCGAGCGCGAAAAGCTCGTTACCACCTACATGGGCATGGGCGTTGCCATCCCGCACGGCACGAGCGAAAAGAAATCCACCGTCAAGAAATCCGGCGTTGTCATGCTGCAATACCCTGACGGCGTAGACTTCGGTGACGAAAAGGCGTATCTCATCTTCGGCATTGCCGGTGTCGGTGATGCACACCTCGACCTGCTCGCCCATGTCTGCGAGGTCCTCGAGGACGAGGAGGCGCTTGAAATAATGAAGAAAACCCCGGATATCAAGTTTGTACTGACCCACCTGCAGTAAAAGGAGAGAGTTTCATGAAACAGTTTACCATCACCATTCAGGATAAGGAAGGTCTGCACGCCCGTCCGGCCGGTCTGCTGAGCAAGGCCGCCAAAGGCTTCCAGTGCGCGGTAACGCTCACCAAGGGCGAAAAGACCGCTGACCTCAAGAAGATTTTCGCAGTAATGGGTCTGGCCGTCAAGGGCGGCGACAGCATCACTGTTGCCTGCGACGGCGCGGACGAAGAGGCTGCAGCGGCTGCGCTTGAGAAGATGTTCGCTGAGATCAAGTAACTGAATTTCGACACAATCAAACCTGAAAAACCAGGAGAGGGATAACCTCTCCTGGTTTTCCTGTTCCGAACGCAAAAGGTCTCCCGCCGAATGGCGGGAGACCCTTTCTCATTTTACCGGCTTATTTACCGGTCTTTTCACACAGCTTCTGCATGATAACAGCTACCTGTGCACGGGTGGCCGTGCCCTGCGGGTCAAAACGGTTGCCCGATTTGCCGCTCAGCAGACCAGCCTTCTGCATTCTGGTTACAGCGTCCTTCGCGTAAGCGCGGATGCTTGCGCTGTCGGCAAATGCGGCTGCACTGCCGGTTTCCTCTACCTTGGTGCCGGTGGCGGTCAGATAATTATCCATGATAACCGCAGCCTGCTCACGGGTGATGAGCGCATTCGGATTGAAATGCGAAGCGTCCACGCCGGAAACAATCTTGTTGGCTGCTGCCCAGTTGACGTATGCGTTGTAGTACATTTTGCTGTCTACATCGGCAAACTGGCTCTGGGTGTTGTACGCAGAGATGTCTGCGCCTGCCATACGGCCAAGCACGGTGACAAACATGCCGCGGGTCATGCCCTCGTTCGGGGAGAAGGTGGTTGCGGTCGTGCCGTTGAACAGCGCCTTATCGGTCACATATTCGATGGCATCCTTTGCCCAGTGGCCCGCGATGTCGGTGAAGGTGCTTACCGTACCCTCAACAACCTTGACATTCTTGCCCACGGTGCCGTAGTCATCGTAATCCACAGAGTAATCGTTGAATACATCATCGGATTCGTAGCCTACTGCATCGGTGAAGGTGCCCTCGTTCCAGTCTGCCAGCGTTGCCCAGATATTGGTATTGCCAGCCTTGATGGAATACGAGTTGATAACCGGAATATCGGTGGACTTCTCTGCAACAGAGGAGTTCAGTACGGTAGTAACTCGAACATACTTTGCACTGCCCAGTGCGGAAATATCAACCGTGTTCTTGCCGTTCTTCAGCTCTGCGGACTGGGAAGCCTTTACGGTCTTGCCGTCGTCCGAGGTCTCAACGGTTGCGGTTGCAGAAGCCGCGCCGGTGATCTCTGCGTTATAGGTAAACTGTGCTGCACTGCCGGTCATTGCGCGCCACTCGGTGGTGTGCGTGCCCTTGGTGACGATATTCTCCGGTGCGTAATCCAGCCATACGACCAGCTTGTCGCTTTCCGGACCCTTTGCAGTCGGATTTGCGTAAATCTGCTTGTTCTCCTCTGCGGTCAGCTTGGTTGTGTAGAAGCGGAGCTGGCCGATGTCGCCCGTCAGCATGGTGTGCGTCTTGCCGCGGCCGCGGCCCGTCAGCAGATGACGGTGGAATGCAAAGCCGGAGTACATGGACTTGCCTTCCCAGTTGCGGATCTCAGAATCAAAATCCGGTGCATCGGTGTGACCGCTTGCCTTGGTATCCTCGTAGCTGTCGCCGCCGGTTGCACGATCAAAGCCGCCGGTGTACTGTACCCACTTGCCGAGGGTAACGCCGCCGCCCATATTCTCGTCGTCGTTCCAGAAGTACTCGCCGTTATCGTTGTTAAAGCCAACGCCGTAGGTAACCATGCCGGTCTTGCGGACTGCCATGCGGAACAGGTAGTTGGTGCCGTAGCTGATGGAAGCGCCCTTCATCAGCAGCGGGTTGTGGTCCCACTCATCGCCCGTTGCCAGACGATCGATGTTTGCCCAAACCATGCCGGTAACGCCGTTGTCTACCACATAGTTCTTGTTATCCGGAATTTCCACATAATCATCCACGCCGTCCAGGGACAGACCCCAGCCGCCGTTGTACTTAACGAGCGTCGGATTGCCGCGGATGATGCCATCGTTGCCCTTGCCGGACTTATCCTTTACGATCGGGGTGCCCTGAATGGAGCCGAGCACGGCAACGGTCTTCTCTGCCGAGTTGCCGACCTTGACGGTATAGCTGCCGCCTGCCGGTGCCTTGTAGGCAAACTCAACCGTGCGGGTCTCGCCTGCCTTGAGCGCAGTCTTCTGCGAGGTAACGGCTGCGCCGTTGATGTACAGCACTGCCTCTGCGGTGCCGTCCTCATTGCCGATGTTCTGCACATCCGCCTTGGCGTAGATGACATCGCTGGTCGGCTCGCTTACCGTGCCGCTGCCAAGCTGCAGACGCAGGTTGCTGTAGGTGTAGGTCGCCTTGCGGAAAGTAACATTGACTGTCTTGGTGTAGCTGTCCAGCTTGAGGGTATGCGTGCCGAGTGCGGAAAGCGTCAGCGGTGCGCTCAGCGTTGCGGACTCGCCGGGATTCAGACCGACAACGCGCTCCTTGCCGCTCTTGCCGAACTCATACAGCCAGCGGTCGGTGCCGTTGTCCTTGACACACATGGAGGCGGTCGCCAGACCCTTGCCGACATTGGTTACCTTTGCGGATACCGTGACAGTGCCGTTGGACTGAACGGTGTCCGGGGTGATGGAAATATCGCTGTACGCCAGCTTGGCGCCGTCCTTGGACAGCGTAACCGTCTCAAATATCTTCTCGCCGTCGCTGCTCAGGCCCAGATTCTTATAGGTCAGCAGACCGTCCTTGACGGTTACTTCGAGCATATCGCCCTTGCCGGTTGCAAGCAGGTTGGGATAGTTGTCGTCCAGGCGCTGATCCGGCTTGCCGGTGTCGATCTTGCCGTCACCGATGCGGGCATCGCCCTGGGTTACATACAGGGTATCTGCGCCACGCTTCGGGTCAGCAGAAGCATAGCGGGAATACAGATGGGTATGGCCGCTGAACATGATATTTACGTTGCCGTTCTCCACGATGGAGGGAACGTACTTGCGGGTCAGATCATCCTCGAACGGATGGTGCATGGTAACAACGCGGAAGTCAGCCTTCTTGGCATTGTCGGTTGCAAGATCAGCCTTGAGCCAGTCGAGCGACTCGTTTACAACGGCCTTGGTTGCCGCATCCGCCTCGCCGCCGCCTGCGGTGGAGTTCAGCTCGAACAGGGACCACGGGTTGCTGTCCAGCATATCGAAATGCACCGGACCGCAGTCAAACGCTACGTTGCGTCCGGTCTCGTTGGACTTATACTGCTCCTTCTGCACCTTGGTGACATACTCATCAAAGTAGACACCGTAATCGTGGTTGCCGCTGTTGTAGATAACCGGCACATTGTGCAGGAACGAGCCGACATTCTGGAACCAGTACGGGAACTGATCCTTCTGAGAGCCGGTGCCCTCTACCATATCGCCGGTATGCAGGATAAAGTCCGGATCGAACTGTGCGATCACGTCGGAAACCTTGGTTGCCGTTTCAAAGCGATGGCTGTCGCTGACAACCACAAAGCGGATCTCATCCGAATTTTCGGGCAGCGTGCGGAAGTGACCATCCATAGTCTGTCCGTCCTCGGTCTCAACCTTGTAGGTATAGGTCGTACCCGGAGTCAGATCGGTCAGGCGGGCACGATACATGTGCATGTTCTCACCCTTAAACTTTTCGCCCTCCTCTACCGGAACCTCGAGCGTTTTCTTGTCCGCATCGCTCGTACCGTAGGTAATGGTGGACTTCATCGGTTTATCCAGTTCCCAAACGACAACCATGCCGTTTGTTTTCGGGGTCATCAGGTACGGACCCGTCAGGAAGGAGCCGGTATCCGTCCTTCCGATTGCGAAAGCAGTGCTCGGCACCAGTGTTGCCAGCATCACGGCCGACAGCACACCGCTGAGCAGCCGCCGCATACGCGAAGATTTTTTAGCCATTTTCTTTTCTCCTTTCTCTTCACGGTACGGCTGCTGCCATACCGCCGCGTCTATGTTAAACCTTTTAGGTTAAGGCAATACCGCATAATTGAACAAGAGTGATTTGCGAGTAAATTTTGCGTA
>OLVP01001465.1_pt1 | contig 14030 bp, 17 predicted proteins | sample 1673281 | NCBI WGS metagenome assembly OLVP01 (sample SAMEA3178940, study PRJEB25190) | human gut metagenome | biome: human gut; feature: human-associated habitat; material: faeces | place: Austria | collected 2013
GTGTAGGCGTGATGAGCGTCTCTAGGGTTCAAATCCCTAACTCTCCGCCATAAAGAGCTGAAATCGTAAGGTTTCAGCTCTTTTTGTTTATCTGCGGCACGAAAAAGTTGCAAGTAAATTTCTGACATACGCAGGGTAAAAATCGAAAATGGCCCAAAAATGGCCCAACTTCACTGAAAAAATCCTCCGGTTACGAGCCGGAGGATTTCTCTTTTTGTTCGTTTTTTGTTTCGGGGAAGATACCGGCAACGACCTTCTGGGCGGCGGCAGCAGTCGTTTCAAAGTCGGTGTGCAGGTAGCGTTCGGTGGTTTCGATCTTCGTGTGGCCGAGCATATTCTTGACGGTGTTCAGATCCGCGCCTGACTTGATGAGCATGGTCGCTGCAGAGTGCCGCAGGTCGTGCACACGCACCTGGTCAAAACCGTATTTCGCTCGGAAGTTTTCCCAGCGCTTCGTGATGGCGTTCGGCGTAGGGAGCACACCGTCCAGCTCACAGACATACTGCACGATGCGGTCCTTGGGGAAGGCGGCACGCACGGCCAGAAGCTCCTCTCTGATGTAGGGCACAAGGTACAGCGTGCGGCGGCTCTTGGAGGTTTTCAGCTTGGGCTTCCAGACAGGTTTCTCCTCGCCGTCGTAAGTGTACTGCCCGGCGACTGTGATGGTTTCATTCTCGAAGTCGATGTCAGACCAGCGCAGGCCGAGAGCCTCGCCACGTCGCAGGCCGTAGACAACGCACAGCAGCACGACAAGATACAACTGACCATCATGCCCGGCAAGCAGCGTGAGCACACTGTGCGCCTGCTCTGCCCCAAGGATGGACGGCACAAACGGCTCGTCATCCCGAGGGAGCATGACCTTGCTGCACGGGTTATCCGTCAGCAGCTTACACTCGACTGCGTAATTGCAGGCAGCCTTGAGTACGCGGTGTGCGTAGGCGACCGTACCGGCGCGGATCGGCTTGCCGTTATCCACAGCCTGTGCAAGCATCTGAGCATAGACGGTTTCGAGCAGGATTCGATTCAGCTTGCAGATCGGCTTGTCCCCGATGTGCCGGTTCAGCCGCTCGGCGCAATGCGAGTAACCGCGGATTGTATTGGGTTCCCGGCCGCGCAGCTTGCATGAGGTGATATATGCCTCCAGAAGCTGCCGCACGGTCATGTTGTCGGCATCCGGAGCGCGGTCCGCATGGTCGCTGAGATACTGCTGTTCCCACTCGACCGCCTCGCGCTTGGTGCGGAACCACGTCTTTGACTTGCGGTGCCGCTTGCCGGATTCGTCGAACCAGCTTGCCCGAGCGCCCCAGCCTTTTCCTTTTTCATTCCATACCATATAAGAAAAACCCCTTTCCACCATGAAAAAAGTATGGTAAAATAGGGGTACTGATGAGAGTGGAATTTTGTCAGTACCCCATGTCCCGTTCCGGTGTTGGCGCACCGGGGCGGGATTTTTTTTGAAAAATATTTTGTTGAAAACTTACAAGACCTTTCTGGAGGACATTACTTGCGTGTGATGAAATATAAAGACATATAACAAGATATAAAACCATAGGCACACGACTTCAATTTTCAAAGTCTCCAAAAAGTTCGGAAAAGCGCAAGTAGGAATTTTCTCGCCGTCATTTTGCCGATTTACAGATGCGACGGAATGCGTTAAGATAACACTCGTGATCAGGATTTGGAAATGTTTGCGTCGAATAAGTTTTTGTGGTATTATAGTAAACATGCGAACGAATGTTCGATTATTCATAAACGCAGTAAATCGGAGAGGTGGAATTGCATATGACAAATAATGAGAAATTTAATCATTTAATCAATTCGTGCGGAAATCCCCGCCTTATTTATAACGCCTTACTTACGCTTAAACCATGCGTTCAAGAGAGTGATGATTCCATCCAGAAACGCCAGATCATCGTCGGAAAGTTCTTCTCCCTCTTTGATCAAACCGAGAGCAACTAACAATTTATCTGTTTCAGCTAACGAGATTTCCTCTGTCTTGGCTTCGGCCGGGGCAGGGGATTTTTCTTTTTGCTCAGAGTCATCGTTTTGCAGATCATCGAGAGTACAGCCGAACAGGTGTGCGAGTTTAGTTACCGTTTGAAGTGTAGGTCGCTTCGTTTTACCTGCGAAAAGTTTCTCCAACGTCGGCTCTGGAATACCTGATTTATCTGCTATTTCTGCCGTAGTCATTTTGCTTTGTTTCTTCAATTTTTTAAGAGTTTCAACGCACATACGTTATTCACCTCCTTGCCTATACAATAGCATAGGCTTTCCGCAAATGCAAGAGAAAAATTTCCGCGCATGGTGGAAAAATTTCTTGACTTCCACCGTTTGCGGTGGTAATATAATCGCATAAACCACCAAACGTGGTGGAAAGGAGGTGGCGCAATGTACCGAAATCTGTTAGCGGAGATGGCGCGTCGAGGACTGAATGCTGACGACATCGCCCGTGTGATTGAAAAGAGTGGCCGGACCGCACGCGATAAGCTGAGCGGGAAGTACCCGTTTTATTTCGACGAGGCAGTCCGAATCAAGGAGACATATTTCGTAGGAATGGATTTGGAGTACCTTTTCGCGGAAACTCCAGCAACGTCCTAACAAAAAACGATGAGCCATAGGCACAAAGGAGATGAACACAATGGATGATCTGATTAAGATCAACTACAACAGCGATCAGCCGACTGTATCGGCACGAGAGTTACACGACTTTCTGGAAGTCGGTGCTGCTTACAAAGACTGGTTCCCACGTATGTGTGAGTACGGATTTGAGGAAGGCAAGGACTTTCGCTCATTTTTGAGCAAAAGTACCGGCGGCCGCCCGGCACAGGATGCCGAAATCACCATCGACATGGCAAAGGAGCTGTGTATGCTCCAGCGCAACGAGCGGGGCAAGCAGGCTCGCCAGTATTTCCTCCAGCTGGAGCGCGACTGGAACAGTCCTGAAAAGGTGATGGCACGCGCACTCCAGATTGCGGAGAAGAAAATCAACACGCTGACGGCTGATCTTTCCAAGGCCGTTGTTCAGAACACCATCATGCAGCCCAAGGCGGACTACTTCGACGAGCTGGTCGAGCGCAACACGTTAACCAACTTCCGCGAAACGGCAAAGCAGCTCGGCGTAAAGGAAAAGCCGTTCATCGCGTTCTTGCTCGAAAAGAAGTACATCTACCGCGACCAGAAGGGCAAGATCATGCCCTATGCCGACAAGAACAACGGTCTGTTTGAGATCAAGGAGTGCTTCAACGAAAAGACCAAGTGGTCCGGCACGCAGACGCTCGTAACGCCCAAGGGGCGCGAAACGTTCCGTCTGCTGTGTCAAGGTATCTAAACCGAGGTGATTCTGGTGAAAAGCCGTCTTATCCAGGAAACTGTCGGCTACGAAGGCGCCTGCGAGATGCTTGACTGTGGCAAGAACACGATCCTGAATCTCTGCAAAGCCGGAGAACTGGCATCCACGATCCACGCCGGACGACGGCGTATCTACATTGACAGCATCGAGGCCTATGCTGAGCGTATCCGCGCAAAGGCGTATGCCGCGAGCGTAAATATCTAAGAAAGAAGGAAATCCAATGCAAAACAACAACTTCGCAGAAACCCTCGCCTCGGTCGCATCCGAGTTCGGCGTAGAGGACACCGCAAAGCACGGCCGCGGCATCAAGCCGAGCAAGCGCCCGTACTTCCGCTGGACGGACGAGCAGCTCGAGCAGTTGGCAACGCTGCACGACGAGGGCAAGTCTGCGAACGAGATCGCGGAGGCGCTGGGCGTATCCCGCGATAAGGTCATCACCAAGCTGGCCGCCATGGCAGCACGGCAGCGGGCCGGCAGCAAGACGCCGGAGCAAAGTACCGAACCGGTACCCGAGGCCGAGGCAGAACCGGAGCATGAAGCTGAAACCGAGCCGTCCGTCGAGGCCGAGCCGGAACCAGAGCTTAACCCAGTGTCGCAAGACCTTAACCCAACTGATGTTGACCTCGACCGCATGATCTTTACGGCGTTCGACAACGTTGTCGGCAAGGTAGATGATTTCGTCACGATGTCCGGCTGCTGGCGTAAGGTACTGACGACCATCGAGAAGCAGTTGAACGAGCTGGCATATCTCGTTTGGGAACACCCGAACACAGAGGAATCGGTCTGCCAGATCGCGGCTATCGTCGCGTATGACGAGATCCGCGCATGAAAAACGCCGCTGTCAGGACGGCAATCCCGATCAGCGGCAAAGAAATATATTCAACCACATAATAGCATGAAGTTAGGAGAATTTCAATGGTAAAGATTATCTGTACAGAAAACGGCGACAACAACCGCACTGAGGTTGCGCTGTCCGGCGGCATGGATCTGGTAGTCAGCCAGATCGGCTACGCTATCAAGACCATCTACACGAACGTGCGCGAGCAGGACAAGAACGCCGCCGAGGAGTTCCGTGTTAAGCTGATCCGCGCAATCGCAAGCAAGGGCACGCCGACGTGGGGCACGGAGCCGTGCGAGGACGCAACGCTCGATGCAGCACTCGTCCGCAAGGGCGCGAAGCTGACCAGCGACGACATTGCCGACCTGCTGCGCCGCGGCACGCCGAAGGACATCATCAAGAGCTTGCTGGAGGAGATGTAATCGTGACCGACGACAGCACCCTCAAGGCCGCGCATGCCGAAATCCGCCGCGAGCGGGCGTGCCAGTATCTGGCTAAGCATCCGCAGGAGTTCAATCCGACCGACGAGGATCTGAACTGGCCGGAGCCTATGGTATCAGTAACGTGGGAGCACGGCTACATCACGATGACCCTTGACGCCTATGACAAACTCAAGGCGAAGGATAAGAAATTGTTCAACAAACTGGGAGGAATGTACTAATGAGCAACTTTGCAATCGACATCAACATCAACGCGCCTGCGCTGGTGGGCGCACTCGAGCACCTGTGCACCGCACTGGGCAAGCCTGTTATGCCGGAGGCTAAGCTGGCCGGCACGGCAGCAAAGCCGGAGACTGTTCCGCAGCCGGTTCAGACTGCACCTGTCGCCCCGGCACCTGTACAGGCCGCAGCACCGCAGGCACCGACTGCCGCACCGGCAGCAGCACCGACCGTCAAGACCTACACCATGGACGAGATCGCCAAGGCCGCCGGTGACTTCATGACGCCGGAAACCATTCCGCAGCTGCAGGCGTTGCTCGCCTCGTTCGGTGTTGCCGGTCTGCCCGAGCTGCCGGCGGACAAGCTGGCTGCTTTCGCCGCCGAGCTGCGTAAGATGGGGGCGAAGATCTGATGCCACCTGCTGCACACGCTTTACTCGGTGCGTCGAGCGCCGAACGCTGGCTGGCCTGCCCGCCGTCTGTACGTCTGAGCGAGAAGTTCCCGGATACCGCAGGCGTATTCGCGCAGGAGGGCACGCTGGCGCACTCTCTTGCGGAGCTGAAAGTCCGGTCTTACTTTACGGTTATGGCAAAGTCCGCCTACACCCGTGCGTATAACAAGATCCGCAAGGATGAGCTGTTCTCCACGGAAATGGACAACGTGACCGATGCGTATCTCGACTACATCAAGGACCGCTCCATGCAGTTTCCGGCGCCGCCGACCGTGGCCTGCGAGGTCAAAGTCAATTTCAGCGGCTACGTTCCGGACGGCTTCGGTACGGCTGACCTTGTGATGATCGGCGGCAACACGCTGCGGGTGATAGACTTCAAGTACGGCAAGGGCGTGCCGGTCAAAGTTACGGACAACGCCCAGATGAAGCTGTACGCCCTCGGTGCGCTGGCGCAGTACGCCTTGCTGTACAAGGTCGAGCGGGTGATTCTCTCCATTGCACAGCTGCGGCTCGGAGAACCGACGGAGTGGGAAACCACGCCGGACGAGCTGTACAAGTGGGCATCCGAGTATGTCCGGCCAAGAGCGCAGCAGGCGTACAACGGCGAGGGCGAGTTCCACGCAGGCGACCACTGCCGATTCTGCCGGGCAAAGGCAAAGTGCCGCGCCTACGCCGAGGCAAATATGGCCGTCACCGAGCAGCACACGCCGGACGAGGATCCTGCGCTGCTGACCGATGAGGAGATCGGCAGGCTGCTGACCCGTGCAGAGCCGTTCCTCAAGTGGTTCGGCGCGGTGCAGACCTACGCACTGGATGCCGCCATGGACGGCAAGACCATTCCTGGCTGGAAAGCAGTCGAGGGGCGTTCCGTTCGGCAGTTCGACGACATCGACGCCGCCTTTGCCGATCTCCGTGCCGCAGGCATTGAGGACGCGCTGCTGTACGAGCGCAAGCCGCTGACCCTTTCGGGCGTGGAGCGGCTGCTCGGTAAAAAGCAGTTCGCAGAGCTGTGCGGCGGTCATGTGGTCAAGCCGGCAGGCAAGCCGACCCTCGTTCCCGAGAGCGACAGCCGTAAACCTTACAGCCGGGCCGCAGCGGATTTTGCGGCAATCGAACAGTAAACCATCTATTTATCGAAAAGGAGTTTTTCATTATGTATCAGAACAATCCGACCAAGTGCCTCACCGGCGAAGTCCGTCTGTCCTTCGTCCACCTCGACCAGCCGTACTCGAACAATGGCGGCGAGCCGAAGTACAGCGCAACCCTGCTCGTTCCGAAGAAGGACGTCGCTACCGTAGAGGACCTCAAGAACTCGCTGAACACTGCCTACGAGAACGGCGTCAAGAACCTGTGGAAGGGCAGCCGTCCGCAGATGCGCTATCCGGTCATCTACGACGGCGACGGCACCCGCCCGTCCGGTGAGCCGTTCGGCCCGGAGTGCAAGGGTCACTGGGTCATCACTGCATCCAGCAAGCAGAAGCCGCAGTGCGTGCATATTTCCAACGTCCACGCCGACCTGCTGCCGACCGATGTCTACTCCGGTATGTACGCCCGCGTGACCGTCAACTTCTTCCCGTATGACGCTTCCGGCAACCGCGGTGTCGGCTGCGGTCTGGGCAACGTGTGCAAGACCCGCGACGGCGAGCCGCTCGGCGGCCGTGCAAACGCAGAGAGCGACTTCGCCGGTCTGGAGCAGGCCGCACCGCAGCAGCCGCAGAACTACGCCGCACCGCAGCAGGGCGTGAACCCGCTGACCGGTCTGCCGTGGTAATCAACTAACCCATTGGAGGGGTGTTCCATGCACAATTTATCTATTGACCTTGAAACCTTTTCCTCCGAGCCGATCGCAAAGACGGGACTGTACAAATATGTGCAGTCCCGTGATTTTCAGGTCTTATTGTTTGCGTACTCGCTGGACAATGCGCCGGTGCAGGTGCTCGACCTGACACGCGAGGAGCTGCCGGAGTGGCTGAAAGCCGCACTGTACGACCCGGCCTACATCAAGCACGCATTCAACGCGGCGTTTGAGTGGTATGCACTGAGTAAGCACTTCGGGCGGGAGCTGCCGCTCGAACAGTGGCGCTGCACCATGTTGCACAGTCTGTACTGCGGGTATCCGGCAAGCCTTGATGCCGCCGGCAAGGCACTCGGTCTGCCGCAGGACAAGCAGAAGCTGACGACCGGCAAGGCTCTTATCAAGTATTTCTGCACGCCGTGCGCTAAGACGATCACCAACGGCGGCAGGACGCGCAACCTGCCCGAGCATGATCCGGCGAAGTGGGAGCTGTTCGTTGAGTACAACAGGCAGGACGTTGTGACCGAAATGGAGATCGAGCGCCGCCTGAGCCGATTCCCGGTGCCCGAGCGGGTGCAGCGTGAGTGGGAGTACGATATGCGGATCAGCGCCCGCGGTGTTGCAGCCGACAGGGAACTGGTGGACGGTGCGCTGTACTGCGGCACGGCGATCGAGGAAGCCGCCAAGCAGGAGGCCATCGAGCTGACCGGTCTGGAGAATCCCAAGAGCCGTGAACAGATGCTGACCTGGCTGCAGGGGCACGGCGTTGCCATTCCCGACCTGCGGAGCGCAACGGTAGAGGATGCGCTTGAGCACAAGGACGAGTTCGAGCCGGACGTTGCCCGTGTGCTGGAGCTGCGGCAGCTGCTTTCCAAGGCGAGCATCAAGAAGTACAGCACGGTCGTTACTACCATGTGCGAGGACGGCCGCATCCGAGGTCTGCTGCAGTTCTACGGTGCAAACCGTACCGGACGATGGGCAGGGCGGCTTGTGCAGGTGCAGAACCTGCCGCGTACTTATCTGCACGGCGCCATGCTGGACACCGCCCGCGATCTGACCCGGCGGAAGCTGCCCGAGGGGCTGGAGCTGCTGTACGGCAGCGTGCCCGGTACACTCTCGCAGCTGGTGCGGACGGCACTGGTGCCCAAGCCCGGCTACAAATTCGTGGACGCGGACTTTTCCGCCATCGAGGCGCGTGTGGTTGCGTGGCTTGCGGGCGAGGAATGGGTCTTGCAGGTTTTCCGCACGCACGACAAGATCTACGAGGCAACCGCAATCCCGTGCACGCGAGTGCATTACCAAGGATGAGGTGAACTACATCAAACTGCGGTCGTTGGAACGGGCAGGCTTTACGATCGGGTATGACCCGATTCGCAAGCTGCCGAGCGTCACCGTGCAGGAGCTTGCCGGTCTGGAAGAGCAGACCATTGAGTATCTGCTGCGGTATCAGTACGGTGAGGACCTTGTGAAGAAGCCTGCCGAGGCTATGCAGGAGTAAAGCGAAACCCCTCCGAGAACTGTTTTATGCCGGCTCCTGGAGGGGCTGTTTTTATTCAGTTGCCTTCGGCGTATCTCCGTCAAAGATTACATGAGCAAAACGGAAACGCTGCGTAACATCAGGGTACTTCTTGTGATCCACCTCGGAGGCGAACATATCATACGGCCGCGCATAAATTTTGAAGTCGCCGTAGAGCGCCTGATAGATCACCAGCGGTTCGCCGGTTTCCGTGTGCGTGGCGATAGCGAGTACCTGATACAGCTTGTTCTTAAAGTGCAAGTATTTTTCACCGACCAGAATTTTTCTTGAAGACATTCATATTTCCTCCAATCCTATATTTTTATTATAGCAGAGAGGAGGGCAAAGAAAAAGAGCACACCCGCAATCAGGTGTGCTCTATTCTGATGGTTAATGCGAAAACATTCCGAACTATGAAAAAAGTTTGTATCTTCGCATTATGGTGGACTTGAAGGGGATCGAACCCTCGACCTCTCGGATGCGAACCGAACGCTCTCCCAAACTGAGCTACAAGCCCGAATATATGTGTCAAGAAAAGCGTTTTGAGCAAACTCAACTGAACAGGGAAGAACGGGGACTGCTTTCTGTACCGCTTCCGCTCCCAACTGAGCGAATCGCCTGAATGTCAGCTTCTCACAAGCAATTTACTGATCAAACCGAACTCTATTCGTTTAACTCGTTAAACTACTCTTGACAATTATTAATTATAACGGTAGAATGATTTTATGTCAAGCACTTTTTCCGGTGCAAAGCAAAAACAGCGTGCAGCAGCCAGCTGTGCCAAAAGGAGAATTTAACATGAAAAACAGCGAAAAAACAATGGAAAAGATCGTAGCGCTCTGCAAGGGCCGCGGCTTCGTATACTCCGGCTCGGAGATTTACGGCGGTCTTGCAAACACCTGGGACTACGGTCCGCTCGGCGTTGAGTTCAAGAACAACGTCAAGGCAGCATGGCGCAAGAAATTTGTGCAGGAGAGCCAGTACAATGTAGGTCTTGACTCCGCGATCCTGATGAACCCGATGACCTGGGTTGCTTCCGGTCATGTTGGTGGCTTCTCTGACCCGCTGATGGACTGCAAGGAGTGCAAGGAGCGTTTCCGTGCCGACAAGGTAATTGAGGACTGGTGTGCTGAGAATAACTACGATCTCGGCAAGAGTGTTGACGCGCTCAGCCAAGCTGAGATGAAGGCATTCATTGATGAGCATGAGATCGCATGCCCGACCTGCGGCAAGCACAACTGGACCGACATCCGTCAGTTCAATCTGATGTTTAAGACCTTCCAGGGCGTTACCGAGAACGCGAAGAACGAGCTGTATCTGCGTCCGGAGACCGCACAGGGCATCTTCGTAAACTTCCAGAATATCCAGCGCACCACCCGTAAGAAGATTCCGTTCGGCGTTGGTCAGGTAGGCAAGTCCTTCCGTAACGAGATTACTCCGGGCAACTTCACCTTCCGTACCCGCGAGTTTGAGCAGATGGAGCTGGAGTTCTTCTGCAAGCCCGGCACCGACCTTGAGTGGTTCAAGTACTGGAAGGATTACTGCCACAACTTCCTGCTGTCTCTCGGCATGAAGGACGAGAACCTGCGTCTGCGCGACCACGATCCGGAGGAGCTGTCTCACTACTCCAACGCTACCACCGATATCGAGTTTATGTTCCCGTTTGGCTGGGGCGAGCTGTGGGGCATTGCCGACCGCACCAATTTCGACCTGACCCAGCATCAGAACACCTCGGGTGTTTCGATGGAATACTTCGATCAGGAAGCAAATGAGAAGTATATTCCGTATGTTATCGAGCCTTCGCTTGGTGCTGACCGTGTTGCACTGGCCTTCCTGTGCGACGCTTACGACGAGGAAGTCGTAGGTCAGGATAAGAACGGCAAGGACGATGTTCGTACCGTTCTGCGTCTGCATCCGGCTCTGGCACCGTTCAAGGCTGCTGTACTGCCGCTGTCCAAGAAGCTGACCGACAAGGCTATGCCGATCTGGCAGGAGCTGGCTAAGCAGTTCTCTGTTGATTTTGACGATGCAGGCTCTATCGGTAAGCGCTACCGCCGTGAGGACGAGATCGGTACGCCGTACTGCGTAACCGTCGATTTCGAGACCGAGCAGGATGGCTGCGTAACCGTTCGTGACCGTGACACTATGGAGCAGGAGCGCATCAAGATTGAGGAAGTTGCTGCTTATATCGCAAAGAAGATCGAGTTCTGATTTTTCGCTGCTGAACATTGATCATCAAAACCGCTGCACAATCCCTGTGCGGCGGTTTTCTTTTATTTGGATGGCGAACAGAAAACACTGCCCTAAAACCTATCGAAAAAATAGGGATTGGACCATCGGAAATTGGGCAATCTGCCGGAACGAAAAAAGTTTGTCGGAAAGGGTTGACAGAAGAGGGGGAGTTTAGTATAATCATAGCAATCCCAGTGAAATAATATGAATTTAGGAGACGCGGTTATGCGATACTACTTTGAAAAGCTGCTCCGCTCGAATTTCCGATTTGGGCGAATGTGAACCTTCTTTTTAGTACACGAAACGAATCAATCACTTCAAACATGTATATAAAAAGGAGATTGTTATCATGGCAACTATCAAGAATACCGAAAACTGGTCCTTTGAAACCAAGCAGCTGCACATCGGTCAGGAGACCGCTGATCCAGTTACCGATTCCCGTGCAGTTCCGATCTACCAGACCACTTCTTACGTTTTCCATGACAGCCAGCACGCGGCTGACCGTTTCGGTCTGGCTGACGCAGGCAATATCTACGGTCGTCTGACCAATTCCACGCAGGATGTGTTCGAGAAGCGCATTGCAGCACTCGAGGGCGGTGTTGCCGCTCTGGCTACCGCTTCCGGCGCCGCAGCGATTACCTACACCATTCAGGCACTTGCTCAGGCCGGCGACCACATCGTAGCACAGAAGACCATCTACGGCGGCAGCTACAACCTGCTGGCACATACTCTGCCGCAGTTCGGCGTTGAGACCACCTTCGTTGATGCACACAATCTGGAAGAACTGGAAGGCGCTATCAAGGACAATACTAAGGCGGTTTACATCGAGACTCTCGGCAACCCGAATTCCGATATTCCGGATATCGAGGCTATCGCAAAGATTGCGCACAAGCACGGTCTGCCGCTCGTAATCGACAACACTTTCGGTACCCCGTACCTCATCCGTCCGATTGAGTACGGCGCTGATATCGTTGTTCACTCTGCTACCAAGTTCATCGGCGGCCACGGCACGACCCTCGGCGGCATCATTGTTGATTCCGGCAAGTTTGACTGGAAGGCATCCGGCAAGTATGCACCGATCGCTGAGCCGAACCCGAGTTATCACGGCATCTCTTTTGCAGATGCAGTTGGTCCTGCTGCTTTCGTAACCTACATCCGCGCTATCCTGCTGCGTGATACTGGTGCTACCATTTCTCCGTTCAACGCATTTTTGCTGCTGCAGGGCACTGAGACTCTGTCTCTGCGTATCGAGCGTCACGTTGAGAACACCAAGAAGGTCGTTGAGTTCCTGACCAATCACCCGCAGGTTGAGCATGTGAACCATCCGTCTCTGCCGAACCACCCGGATCATGCTCTGTACGAGAAGTACTTCCCGAACGGAGCAGGCTCCATCTTCACCTTCGATATCAAGGGCGGAAAGGATGCGGCTCGCGTCTTCATCGACAATCTGCACCTGTTCTCTCTGCTGGCCAATGTGGCCGACGCAAAGTCCCTCGTCATCCACCCGGCTTCCACTACGCACTCCCAGGAGACCCTGGAAGAGCTCGAGGACCAGGGCATTCACCAGGGCACCATCCGCCTGTCCATCGGCACCGAGAACATCGAGGACATTCTCGATGACCTGAAGGGCGGCTTCGAGGCCCTTCGCGCTTCCGGCTTGGCCAAGTGAGGTCGACAGGAGGGTTGACGGCCCGATGAGAAGGGGCGCGATGCTAATGGGGTGCATCGCGAATCATCGAGCCGCATGGGGTGCCTTCCGTCCGATAACTTGACTCAAGGAGTAGAAAGCTCGCACTGACGTCATGCAGTGCGGGCTTTCTTGCGTCTGTATGCCTCACACTGTTTGCGCAGAGGCATGAATAGTGTGAGACCTGAGACGACATAATCCTCAAGGATGAGGGCCGGCGCGTGGCCGACCGCCCAATTCAGTCTGGCGCACGATGGGGCGCGCCGTTATTTCTTCATAAGTTGGAATCATCATCCGGGCATAAGGCCCGGCCCAATATGGAGAGGCATTATGAACGTGCAGAACCCGTCCGCATCGCGCGGCATCGTTATTCAGGCCGTCGACTTGGTCAAGAACTACGGCACCGGCAGCAATATGGTTCACGCCCTGCGCGGCGTGAACGTGAGTTTCGAACGCGGCAAATTCACCGCCATCATGGGCCCATCCGGTTCCGGCAAATCCACGCTGATGCACACGCTCGCCGGTCTCGACTCCGCCACTTCCGGCCATATCTTGTTCGGCGGCGCCGACCTGACCCGCATGGACGACAAGCAGCTCACCTTGCTACGTCGCCACAAGATCGGCTTCATCTTCCAAAGCTTCAACCTGTTGCCCATGTTCACCGCAGAGCAGAACATCCTCATGCCGCTGACTTTGGCCGGTGATAAGCCCGACCGTGCCTGGTTCGATCTGCTCGTAGAAACCTTGGGACTCAAGCAACGGCTCAACCATCGTCCGAACGAGCTGTCCGGTGGCCAGCAGCAGCGCGTGGCCATCGCCCGCGCGCTCGCAACCAAGCCCGCCATTATCCTGGCCGACGAGCCGACCGGCAACCTGGACAGCAAGACCAGCCAGGACGTGCTCGCACTGATGAAGGTGACGAGCGAGAAGTTCGGCCAGACCATTGTCATGATCACCCACAACGAGGAGATCGCCCAGCTCGCGCACCGGATCGTCCGTATTGAGGACGGCCGCATCGTCCATTCGTAAGGGGGCGCGTGTCATGTTAAACGTCCCCAACAAAAAGTGCATCCGCCGCCTGTCCGACCGCAGCCTCAAGGCGGCGAAAACGCGCAACATCATTGCGGTCATCGCGATCGCGCTGACGACCGTGCTGTTTACTTCGCTGTTCACGATCGCTATGTCGATCAACGCCTCGTTCCAGCAGGGCAACTTCCGGCAGGCGGGTGGCGACATGCACGGCTCGTTCAAGGATCTGACCGAAGCGCAGGTGGAGGAGCTGAAGGATGACCCGCTTATCAAGGAATACGGTACACGACTGATGGTCGGCATGACGCCGGGCGAGGTGCCGTTCAACAAGAGCCATGTCGAAATCAGCTGCATGGACGAGACCGAGGCAAAGCATTATTTCATCGAACCCGTCGAAGGCAGCCTGCCCCGCGAGGGCACGGACGAGGCCGCGACCGACACCCGCGTGCTCTCCCTGCTCGGCATCGAGCCAAA
>OLVP01001468.1_pt1 | contig 13961 bp, 20 predicted proteins | sample 1673281 | NCBI WGS metagenome assembly OLVP01 (sample SAMEA3178940, study PRJEB25190) | human gut metagenome | biome: human gut; feature: human-associated habitat; material: faeces | place: Austria | collected 2013
GTCATTTTCCGGGTCTCGTATTCCAGCGTCACGCCGCCCTGAACATAGCCTTTGTCACGGTCATAGTTCGCCATTCCCTGTACTGTCATCTTGGGGATTTTTACCTCTGCACCACCATTGTAGATTGCCTGCCCGGCATTTGCATCCATCCAGCCTGTAACAGCGTCCTGGATCGCAATCTTGTCCAAATTGGACTGAAATAAAGTTGCAGTTGCAAGTGTATTGATTGCCATAATTCACATCATCCTTTCATAGCGTTATAAATTTCTTTCTCCAGTTCTTCCATTGGATCCCCCTGAGGCGCCTTCTTAGGTGGATTTCCACCTTTTAAGCGTTCTTCCACCGCAGCCTGTACCGCCTCCTGAAATGCCTTTTCCACAGCTAAAATGGATTGATTGCAGGAATCTGCGTCTGTGTAATTTAACACCCCTGCGAGCCCTGCAGGAAGCTTCTTTTCTGCCAGCGTATTCTTCGCCTGCGCCATCAGCTCTGACCGTGTCACAGCCGCTTCCCGGTCAGCCAACTCCTTCTCCTTTTTCTGCTGCATATACTGCGCTTTTTCCTCTTTGGTCATCTTAGCTAACTTTTCTGCCTCAGACAGCTTATCATCCGTCAGCGTCTGCCATTTCTCTTTTGCATTGGTTAAGGCAGTGTCGATTGCTTTCTGCACTCTCCGGTCAAACTCTGCCTGATAGCCGTCCTTTAACAGATCATCAAAAGAAGGCTGGTTATCTCCTCCTGATCCGTCGGTGCCTGCTCCTCCTGTCCCATCACCGCCCTCTGCTCCAGAAGTATTGCCGCCCTCTGCAAATAACTGCAGCATCATGGGAATCCGTTTTGTTTCTAATGTACGTCTTTTCATTCTTACTCCTCTCTGCCCCAGCCCATCCAGTTAAGTCCAAGCCATTGCGTAGTTTAGGCTCATTTCGGAGCATAAAAATAACACCCAGACCTCTGCCTGCGTGTCTATGACTAATTCTATGACTATCTTAAATCTTTCTATGACTTATTCAATTTTTCCGCACTTAACGCACCGCCTCACATAGCCGCCATAAGGGCCATGACGGCGGCACCAGTGCTTTCTATACTGATGTTCACATCCAGGCTTTGTTCTGCAAAAGAACTGTTTCAGCCATCTTAACAATCTACTCATTGTGTGCTCCTTCCTGTTGCGACGTCGCAACGCCCATTACATGGGATAACAGATATTTTCCCACTTCTTATAGGCATCAAAGTACAGCTCATTCTTATCGCCGTTGTAAGTCAGCTCATAATACATACCATCAGATACAGGCGTACTGAGCAGAGCCTTGTGATTCTGAAGGCTCTTGCTGTACCAGACCACAAACACATCATTCACCGTCATAGTCGGAGTTGCGTCTGTCTTATCCTTCTTCTGGTTGTGATACTCTGCTACCTTGGCCTTGCAGATGTTTAAAAATTCCTGACTTCCCATTGTGATTCCTCCTTAATTTTGCGTATAAAAATACCACCGGCCATTACTGACTGGTGGTTTTTGTACTTCTATTGATTCAATTTTAAATTCCTTTTTTTCGCAAAAACTGAATTTCAGTTTCGAGAACTGACACCTTCACCTTCTCCAGATATTTCACTGCCCTTCGGCACTCTTCTTTTATTTCCAAATGTAAATCATACCCCCTTTTCAACGCCGCATATGAAAACAGAATAATGTGTTCTGCCCAATCCACATTTTCTTTTCCGGTATTAAAACACTCATTATACTCACCTACATACCCCAGCAAACCATCCAGTCCGCATTCAAGATCCGGCCACACATCAAACGCATCATCAATATAGTCTTTAATATCTTCAAGTGCTTCCATGTTTTTTCCTTTCAACTACATTTAAATGGATATTGCTGTCATGCTGCTTAAATTGTTCCAATACATTTTTACAGCTGTCACACATGGGGAAATCAGACAGCAAGTAAGCTTCTGATATTCTCCCGTCATTGCTGTCATGTAAAAATTCCATCAGCTTTGCTTCACTGTCTATACATCGATCCCAAGAACCATAAGGTGAAGAAGATGATTTTACGGGAAACGTTTTAAAAGCTCTTTCTGTTTTAGGTTTTAATAAGATCAGATCAGCAGGGTTTCCCTTATATTTTGAATACCCTCTGCTTACGGCACTCTGTATACTGCTGTTTGCGTAATACGTCTTTCCATTAAATTCGAGAGCCGCGGCATTTCCTTTCTTCCCAACACCCGATTTAAATTCATTCCTAAACTGCTGATTTTTTTCGTGTAGCCCCACAATCTTTTGGGGAGGTACACTTCCCGATACCACATCATACTGGTTAACAATCCGGTATTCATATTTAAGCGTATCCCATTTCTTTTTATCAGTATACTTTATTTTCTGGAAAGAATCCAGTGATTTTGGAATATCGTCTCCCAAAACTGCTTTGTATCTTTCATATTGTTTTCGGTCCGTGCTGTGATTTTTAACTGCTGTTTCTTTATACTCAGCCTGAGCTCTTCCCTTCACATTTTTACGATACCACTCATCATACGTCATATCCGCCGGAACCGTAATTGTTTTCCCTGTTTCCGGATCTCTGGCCCGGCGTTTCATCTGAGCCAGTTCCTCAGCAGAAATATCACAGATGGTTGTTGACCGGCACCACGGATGCATAGGAGGACAATTCTTCCCTGGCTGCTGCTCTGCAACAGGGAAGCGCTTCCCGTCCAGCCTGCGGCATTCCTCGGAGGTCTTCAAATCCAACGTAGCCACATAAATATAAGTCTCAATCCCACACTCCTCATAAGACAGCATCTCCATCTGGTTTGCAAGATTACAGGATTCCGTCCGCACCAGCCTGCGGGCATTGCTGGCTCCCTGAGCGTGCTTATTGGCAATGATATCAGCTGTTTCCCGGTCAGTGCGACCAGTTACCAAGCTTACAAGCAATTCCTGCTTCAAATCCTTTGCAAGAGCCTGCGTATTGTTCCAAATTCGTTTCGAGTAATTTTCCCCAGACCACTTACTGTTGATTACAGTCTCAATCACTTTGGGGTCAATCAGAGAAAAAGAAAATCCCATCCCTGTACGCTGCTGGATATCAAAAATGCTTTTATAATACGCCTCATTCGCCAGATCCACATAATGGCTGGTATTCCTCACTTTTTCCTGGTTATAAATCTCTTGCATAGTAAGGTCGATCTGGTTTTGAAGCTGCTGCAGACGTTCCAGCCTTGCCTGGTAAGCAGGGCTTTCCAGTTCTGCCAGCAGGTCTGCGGCTGTCTGCCCTCTTCCCGGAACCTTGAGTGCCTGTTTTAGTCCGTCAAGAGAGGTTTTATCCCCCAGTGTATTCAAAAGCCTGTATGCTTCCGCATCCGTTAAATGGTGCTTGCGTTTATATCTCTCAAAAATACGGTCCAGCTCATGGGATATATATCCGGACGCCTTCTGGTACAGCTTTGATATCTCGTCTGCTGTATCCTCTGCTGACTGCATATATTCAAACATCCGCTGCGCCTGTCGCTTCTCCCAGTATTTCAGGCTACTCATCTACATCCTCCGGATCTTCGGGCGGCGTATTGCTTCCCAGGCCAAACATGGTCTGCTGCTGTTTGACAGCTTCTTCTGCCTCCTTTTCTACTGCCGCGAGTTCCTCGTCCACATCGCCCACAAAGGGGATCTGAGAAAGCAGTGTTTTCCGGCTGACCTTCCCCCACAGATTCGCCACAATCTGACTGATCTCCAGAAGGTTCTTCGGCAACGCCCTGGTAAACGTAGGGGTGATTCCTGCTGTGTTAACTGTGATCTGCCTGCTCGTGTAAAGCCACCCTGCAAAGATCCTCAGACGTTTGCGAAGCCCTTTTTTATAATATCGGGTTTTAATCTTCGTGATATTTTCAAGCCCCAGAAGCTTAAATTCCATAGCCACACCAGAAACATTTCCCCCGAAGCTCTCATCCGTCATACAGGGAATGTGACTGAATTTGTGGATATCCTGCTCGATCGCTTTCTTAAGGATCTCTACCCCAGTCTCATCAAATGTACGGGTAAGGTACTCCGCTTTCGAATCTGCCGGAAGTTCCAGCAGCTTATCTTTCTTTATCTTGTCCTTTGCCGTGTTCCCATCCTCATCCACAGCATCCGGATCCCCCAGCAAAGCCCCATAAATGGCAAGGATGGAATCAATAAACTGCTCCTTATCAGCAATACGGTCGCTCATCAGGGCATTGTATGCGTCAATCAACGGGATCTGAAGCTCATAGTCTCCAATTGCCAGTTTATTGTTTAGATACTCAATGATCGGGATTTCCCTCAGATAATGGGGTTCCGGCTCCTCTAAAAGGGCCTGAGGGGTATCTATGGCTTCAATATTTAGTACCCATTTAAAATTTGGAGTCAGAACAGTGGCAACATAGGTTATATCCCGTTTGTCTGTATCATCTTTCCTGATATAATAATATACCGCAAAGAGCTCCCCCTGCTCGATCGTATCGTCATAAACCATGAATGTATTTTCGGGAGAAAGATTTTTCACGGCGAGGATGGTTTTATCTTCCTTGGGATAAATATATTCGTAGCATCTCCCGTAAATGGACAGATCCAAACCATTGTCCCCATCGGCCTCGTCCGCTCCGGCAGCTTCTAAAAGATCCGTCAAATCTGCAATATCCGTATCCGATTTATACGAAATTGGATTCCCAATAAAATAAGCGCTGGCTGTATCACTGATATCTTTTGCATGGTTACAGACCAGTTTATTTTTCCGGTTCTCGGACAGGATCTTATGTTCTCCTCCGTAATACTGCATCAGGACCCTAAGCTTTTCCGCCTCTCTCCGGTGCTTCATAATCAGAGTGTAAATTGCCCGTTTATCCGGGTTGCTTTCATCCCAGGCATCCCTAGGCATTGTGTATGTATACATAGTTCTCCCTCCTAATTCAGGCCATAAGAAGATTTCTTCTTTATGCGCACCCTCTTATTGTTCAGGATTGTGTAGCAAAAATACCTCACTGCATCCATAGCATGATCGTGCTGCTTCACCGGGGCATCTTCTCCCCGGTCCGTTGCTTTTGCATCCCAGATGTAGGACGCAAACTCCTTTATGGTATTGATACAGGACTGGCTGAACATGATTTTCCCCCGGTTCAACATACTCATGGTCAGCCGTATTCCGTCAGTCACCTCATTGGCTGCCTTAATCGTCTTATAACCACGTTCATTGAGTTCTGCGGCAAATGAAGTAGCTGCCGGGTCAATAATCACGCCCTGTATTGCTGTCCCATCCAGCCAAACCTCAAAATCATCCGCATAGGCAGACCCGGATTTCTGCTTTGTCTCACGCCCTGAATGGTAGTATTCACGGATACAGTACCAAACGCCATCTATACCTTTATTCCACAGAAGGAAAACCGTCGCATTCTGAGTACCATAGTCACAGCTCACATAGCGTCCTCCGTCAATCAAAAGAGGAGCTATGTCCCGTATTTTCCGGGTGTGCTTATCCGGATCAAACATATCATAGATAACGCCCTCTGCCATCGCCCAGAGCCCCATGATATACCGCTTAAAGAATACGCCGGTATACATACTCCGGTACCTGGCTTTGATTTCTTCCGATAAACTCAGGTTGTCGTCCATAGTGAAGTGGACATACAGCAGCTTCTTAAGATCCGGTTCCTTCCCTGTGGCCTTTGCTTCCTCACGGATCTTGGCGACCTTTTTCTTTCCCAGGTAGCCGATGGCCTTATCAATCCAGTTTACCTTAAACCAGTGATAGGGGCCGTCCGGGTTACAGTTGAACCAGTACTTTGATCCCGTCACGGAGCAGCGACCAGTTGCCTGGTTGACGAAGCTCTCAGGCATCAGCGCCACCTCATCACAGAACAGGCCCGCCAGGGTAATGCCCTGAATCAGATCCTGACTGCGCTCATCCTTACCGCCGAAGATGTAGAAGTAATTCGTGACCTGTCCCCTGCTGATCTCCACCATGTTGTCGGCACGGTGGTCTACCACACGATAACCGCGGCTTTTAAGCATCAGCTTAAGCCAAAATAAGACGTTACGCCGGAAGGAGCCAATGGTCTTACCGCACATGGCAAAGTTCTGGCCGGAAAAGCTGCTCATGGCCCACATCACAAATGACAGAGACATGCACACCGTCTTACCGGATCGGATAGCCCCGTCTGCTATAATGCCATCATAATCCTTTACAGGACTGTCCGGCACCCACCATGTCAGGATCTGCTTCTGCTTACGTGAAAAGGGATGGAACTTGAATATCTGAACCGTTGTTAAAATATTGCGCTGACTTTTCAGCTTTTCAATCTTCTGCTTTGTCTGGCTGATCCGCTCCTTAATCGTCATCGGAATCCCCCCACAAGTCTCCGGCCTCGGTATTCAGGGCCTCTAAAAATCCATCGTCCTCTATCTCAGTCTCCTGTCCTCCCAGCTTAAGGGCTGCCATATCCAGTTTCATAAGCTCGATCTCAAGACGGGCATCATCTACGCCGAAGCGGTGCAGGGAATCAATGGCAGCCTGTTTGCGGGCCTGGACACGGGTCAGAGCATCCTCTATGTTTTGGATCTGGCCAAGAACTCCAGAGTATTCACCCATATCAGTAATCTTGCCCTTTTCGATTCCAGCCTTGTATTTGGTCACCGTCATTCCAGAAGGTACATTAAGCTCATATGTACCCGCAATGCTCGATTCTGTTTCAACCTGACGCAGGTTCTCGATCCGGCGGAGCATCCGGCGTTCCCGGACAGTGAGTAGCTGGATCTCCTGGAACAGGAGCTGCTCCTTATCATTTGGCACTGCTGCGGCCAACTGCTTCTCGTCTGGATCCAGGCAATCAAAAAGGAGAGTCTCGAACTCTCCTGTGGTCACTGCATTCTTGTTTCCAGGTGGGCCTGTACCACCATGACCGGCGGCATTTTTATTGCCTGGTTGACCGCCTTTCACTTTCGCAACGTTGCGTTTCTTCTTTTGCAACGTTGCATCGGAATTTTCATCCCAGTTATATCTATTCTTCCAGCTCCGAATCGTTCCCACAGGAACTCCCAAAGCCTTGGAAATATCAATCAGTTTCATGCCTCGCAAGAACAACTCTTTTGCCTGCGCGGCTTTCGGATCTGGCGCTCTGGCCATGCACCACCACCTCTCATTCGTTTCGTTTTTTTTGGTAAAAGAAAAGAGATAGCCGAAGCTATCCCTAATTATCAAATATCCCCATAGATTTTTCATATAAGACGGCTATTATAATATCAATAATAACACTTAATCCAAAATTCGCTAAAATAACATAAACTATATTTTCACATATTATTCTTGAAAATATCGCAAAGTTAACTACTATTCCAAGCACAACAATAGGCATAATTATTATTTCTTCCATCGTTCTGCCCTTTCTAGTAAATACCAAATTCGTCGATAAATAAATGATCATTTGAAATATATATGCAAATGCTAATGCACCGATATTTAAAACTGTTATTTTTATAATATCCGTATCTTTAAACCACTCTGGATAATATAACAAAACAATTAAATATGTGGGAAAAAACACAAAAATTGTTGTAGCCACAACAGTTTCTGCTTTCCCCTTATTTAATAAATATTCGATAAATTTGTCCATTATTTTTCTCCTTTCTTCCATCATACCACAAATTTCGGCAAAAGAAAAGCCCCCGCCAAAGCGGGGACCCATACAAAGGAGAATTATCAAAATGGTTTATCCATCCAAACGGATCCTCCAGGAATCGAACCTGGGACACAGTGGTTAACAGCCACCTGCTCTACCGACTGAGCTAAGGATCCGAAGAAGGGGGGCGTCCAGCCCTGGGATGGAACCAGAGCCAGACGAACCGGGCGCCGGGCTGTAGCACCCTGGCGACCGTCGATTTAAGTGTAAGCCGTCGGCTGTATGCCTTTGGCTTCATGGTACACTATAACATTTTGATTCGTAACATTGGTAACATTTGTAACAAACTTTATGCCGCAGACATAAATCTTTGAAATTCCATTTTTACACTTGCTTCTGTGGCCTTTCTCCCCATCTTCATAGCCACCTGCGCCCAAGTCATATCATCAAACACTCTGTACCGGATAATCCGCTGCATTCTGGGCGAAACTGTATTGAGCCATGCTTCCACCTGGCGCTTGATCTTCTCTGCGTTCCGGATCCGCTCCGCCAGCAGCTCCTCCATACGATCCAGCTCATCCGGATCCTTAACAGCTGCATACCCAAGCCCCTCCAGATGATAGGTCTGTAAGGTGTAAGGGAACTCATGTGCGGAGCCCTTAACACTGTCCTGCTGGATCTGGCTGCGGCGCTTCCTCAGCTTCCGGATCTCCTCCTTGGTGTCCTTAATCAGCTCGCAGGCATCTATGTACTGCTCCAAAATCTGCTTGTCCAACGATATCACCTCCTCGCCCTCAAAATCCTCTGTCTGGCCTCATCCCACTCATCCGCCCACATTTCTGCCTCTACCCGGACAATCAGGTACCGCTTCTGGTACAGGATTCCCATGTCGCTGTACTTGTCGACCTGAGGCCTGCACTTCCATCCAAATCTCTTTTGCAGCTCAATGCCGCTGTACCGTCCCACAAGCTTCCCGCAATCGTACAGGTCATAATATACTGGCCCCGGCATAATATCACCTCCAAATCATCAGCACCGCCATCAGAGAGCCCCAGACCATAAGGTAATCCCAACGATCAATGTTATGCCGTATCAGATTGACCGTCCCTGTTATGGCCCACGTGATAATCACTACACTCTTAAGTACATTCACGGCCACAACCTCCCTGTTTTCTCGTCTCTTAACCTGATCGTATCCTCCACATGATAGCCCATACACTTCGCGGTGAAGAGCATCATGCGGACGGTCTTGCGGTAATCTTCTGGCGGCCTGTCCGCTTCATGGATCGCAGCTCCTGCGGCTGGATCCGGATATCCTTCTTGATTCTTGTACATTGTGCTTTCTCCTCTAAATCTCAGTTTTCACGAATAAGCAGTTTCGGGAACTCCTGCATCAACGGCTTTCCCCATATCTCTGCTAAACTGGATTTCATAAACACTGGAATACTCTCTGCCTGGCACTGTTCCACAATACTCTCTATCCATTCACACTTTGGAACGACCTTGTCTTTACGGCGTCCAGTTTCTGCGCCGATGATAACCCAATCTATACCTCTTATGTGATATTCCTCAAATGGCTTTAATAATGGCTCAATGCTTATGAAAGTATGGACAGAATGGTGTGTTGAGAAAGAAAAATCTGCTCCCGCTGGCCCCGTCTGCGACCAACCAAACCACATATTAGGCGGCATATAGCAGTTAAGCAATTTCTCATAGCGTCCAGGATTCTTTGTCAAGAACAGATAATTATGCTGTGGAGCCTTATCACAAGCCTCAAACACTTCATAAATCCATGAATCTGGCACCCACTCCCCAAACAAATCCGCCATAGAGCAGACAAATATATTTCTGCCTTTCTTGTTCAGATATTCATTCAAGCGATATCTGTGAAAAGTTGGGTAGAAGTCAAACGGGTAAGGAAGTACCTTTCCGCTATCTGAATCCTTCCACGGATGAATAACCGTCTCTACATTATTTTCCGCTTTTGCATGACAACCAAAGCGATTTGCTATCGACTTTGCATAACAATATTCACAACCATGTAAACAGCCCGTGACCGGATTCCAGGTGCTGTCACACCAATCAATTTTTGTTTTATCCATAGTTTTCCTTTCTTCTGAAAATACTAATTTTCCAGTTCAATTCCCATAACAACATATCCTGGTTGTATTCCAACAAATTTATCATCAATCAGATAGATTACTTTTGCTTTTATCTCTCTGCCAGAATACTTGATGTTGTCCCACTCCTTTAGGATCAGAACATCACCGATGCAAAATCTCCTGTCATCTTCTCTGATCTCAAACTTCTTTTTTCTCGAAAGCACATCTTCAAAATATTTCGGATAAATTTTTAATTCATGTTCCATATCAGACCTCCAAACCTTAATAAAGATCATTTATGTCATCTAAATAATCATCATAAATCTCACATTCTTCACAATCATCTGTGCAATCGTGTACATAATCGCAATACGGACAGTCCATGCTTCACACCTCCCGAACTCTTAATTTAACTCGACTTTAATTCGTTTTAACTCGATACAACAACTACTTGTTTAATACCACAACTGTTTACTACAACTAACGTCTTAATCTTCCCAACTAAATTTTTCATGCCATATCTGCTTTTCTGGAAGCTGTTCAAAGGATTCCCGGCATATTTTTGCCGCTCCTTTCCATCTGTGACCCGGCCTCATATCTCCCAAAACCGAACAGGTGCAGTAATCATCCAGATCAAGCAGCTTATCACATCTACTGCACTGATACGCTCTCATTCTCTCTCCTCCTTCTGATACGGCTCCGGCAGCGGCATCCAGGCGGTCACATTAGGATCATCCCAATCAGGATACCCCTCTATAAACCATTCACCGTCCGAACAAAGATTGCCAAGCTCTATTGCATCGCTGAAAGTAATACAGCTATAAAGTCCACTTACTGTCAGCAGCACAATAGTGTCCTCTTCCGGCAGTCTCTCCTCCACCGGGATCCATTCTGTTCTTAGCGCCTTAAGGATTGTTCCTGTTTTAAGGCTATATATCTCCTGCGGTGTGAGGTCGGTATCCTCATACGCTGCCAACCGCTCAACCAGCTCATCTTTCTTATTTGGGCTCCAGTATCCCGTCTTGATCCCGCTATTGCGGGGATGTGTTAATCTCTCCATGGCTATCCCTCCTTCTTCCCGGCACACACCCATAATGGATATGCTGCTCTGTTCCTCTCTTAATTTACAACATTACCAGTTCACCCTTGTTGATAAGCGTACTGGCAATGCTTCTTGTTACGTGCGTCATAATTTCAGCCTGTGAATGATTTTCTGCAGCATACTTTCTAACAGAATCCAGATCATAAGAAAACCTTGCATCGTCAAGGTACTGTCTGATAAACCGCTCATTGTCTTCCGCTGAAAGCCTATGTAACTCATGCTTTTCTGTGAATCTACGCTTCACTGCGGTATCAACATCATCCATAAGGTTTGTTGCGGCAATAATTACGTGGTCGTTAGTAACTGCATCCAGCAGCTGTAATAAACATGTAGTGCTTCTGGAAACCTCTGCGCTTGCACCGCCACCACCGTATTCCCTCTTTACTGCCAAGCTATCTATTTCGTCCAACATTACAACGCATTGTTGCTGATTGATGAAATTAAACAAATTAGTGAGATTTTTTGCAGTTCCGCCAAGATAACTGTCAAGCATACGTGAAAAATTTACATACAGATATGGCATTCCAAGTTTATATGCTACATATCTGGAAAAAGCCGTCTTTCCAACTCCACTCTCGCCATAGAGCAATGTTGCATTCAAATACGGGATCTGTTTCTCCATAAGCTGTAAACTCACATCGTTCATGTTCTTGATTAGTTCAAATAACTTTCTTTCATCCTGCGTTAAATAATATCTGTTTTCCAAATATGTATTTGTCAGATCTTCCATCGTGGCAAACCCTGAAATATTTGCAGGAAGTTCCATAAGATTCATTCCACCAGATCGTAACAGACTCTGATATTTAGTGACTGCATAATGGTTTTTCTGAGTTGTATCCTCAGCGCAACAGCAAAGAGCTGCATCTTTGGCTTTTTGTATATTGTTTTCAGCCACATATCGCACTAAGGCAAGTTGATTGCTTGTCATTCCCATTTCACATTTCCTCCGGTAAAGCTTAATTACGCTGATATGGACACGGGCTTCCTAAATAACACCTGTCTACCCAATCCTCTGGATTGCTGTTCTCTAATGCCTGAATAGCCATACCATATGCCTGCATCTGTTTCTCTGCATCAGCACGATACGCCAGCTTATCATATAGGTTATCTCTAGCAATTCCAGCCTGAACCATCCGTTCCCAGCCACCATCTGTAATTTGGTATCTATATGTATCAATATGCTTTTGCAATATCTCTATAGCCTCTCTCTTGTCCACCTTTATACCTCCCCATACTCCCTCAACAGCTCCGCCGCCTCTGCCTGTCCCCTCTCTTCTAGAAACTGAATTACATAATCAATATCACATAACTGTTTTTTTGATTGCTTATTATCCTGCTCTACGTCCTCTATCTTGTCCCACTCAAATTCTAGTCCGTATTTTTCGGTTAAAATCGTCGCATAATCCATAACCTTTTCATATGGAACTCCAAATGGATCAAAAGTCGACATCATATCACAACGCTTCATAAAAGCATTCTTCCACCGCAGCAAACGATCCTTTCCAAAACCGAATGTATCGTGCAGAGTAAACATTACAGCAGGAGCAAACGTTGACAATATCCGGTCTGCAATCAAGTTTTTTAACTCCATCACCTGCTCATACGATATTTCCATAGGAACGTAATACGCTCCCCTTGCTTTAATCTCCTTTTCCAGAGCTTCTATTCCACCTTTTTTTACAATATCTAATGCATATGCAAGCCCCTGCATCCGGGCTGCATATATCTTTTTGTCTTTTCCCATGGTCTTCCTCATCTTTCTGATTCATTGGCAGAAAGTCACTCAATTCCATCTGACCGTCACACTCATAGTTTTCCAGCTTCTTAATCCAGTCCTCTATGGTCCCTCCTTTCCAGGCCGGGAAAAGGAGGTTGATAGGCCCCGGCCTGATCGGTCAAAAGGTATTTGTGACATACCGCAATCTGAACCGTTGTTTTATATGTATCAACTCCTGTGGGGGCAGGAGATAATACCCCTGTCATGCTGTTCCAATAACAGCTTGTATGCCTGTATCTTCATGGCGTTCTTTGTATAGGCTTCAAGATTATTAGAAATCCAATATTCCTTCATCTGCTCCATGGTTTCCTCCGCATCCCTAATCATCCACAGCAGAGTATCCCTGTCATATTCCACAGATTTTTCCAGTGTTTCCACCGCCTCCATATCCGGCTGACGATAGGGCTCATCCCTCTGCCCCTTTGTGTCAGATTCTGACACACGCTTCTTCTCTGCCTTCTTCTGTATTTCTACGCTCTTTTCATCCGGTTGAGGCTCTTCCTGAGGCTCTGCCGTCCGGGAAGCTTCATAGGCCGATGTAATCCCCATCTCACCAAGCTGGAATTTCTCCTTGACTTCCTCCGGGGCACTCTTATATATCGCATTAAGCTGTCCTATCTTCCCGCTGGATTCGCCTAATATCTGAGCCACATAGTCCCTAATCCGCTCTCCCTTATCCAAAACAAGCGCTCCACTTGTTTTCATTTCAGTCAGGATTTCCTTCCACTCCTGAGCCTGCATCATCAGGTCATAATCAGACAACTTCCGGTTAAACGTATTCCCACACAAAAGTTCCATCCGGAACTGCAGCTTGTCCATATCCTTGTACCGGCATGGTATCTTTTCGTATTCCCTATGCCCCTCCTGTATCAGCTGCCGGAGAGCTGAATACCTCCTGTGTCCCGATAAGAGCCAATGCTCCCCGGATACCCTGCCGACTACCAGCGGGGCCTGCAGGCCTCCGGTCATCAGAATCCCTGTTGCAAGCTCCTGAATTTCCACCATGCTGTATTTATTATGATTGGTGACTACAATGTCCCGATAATCCAACACGATATCCTGATACTCCTCTGTCCGCTCTGTTTCTGCTAAGGTAGCCCCGTTCAGGATACTTAATATGTCAAATGCCATCCCCAGCCCTCCTCAAATACTCATCCACAAATCTTCTGTAATCCAGAGCCGCCCCCGATCGTGGGCTATGGGCTACAACGCTCCTATGGTAAAATGTAGCGTCTTTGGCCTTTCTGGAATGACGGATATGCTGAGAAAATACCTTGAAATGCGGCTGCTCCCGAAGCCATTTCTCTGCTGACTCACTGGTAGCACTCCGCTCATAATCCGTCACAAGCCCCCAT
>OLVP01001473.1_pt1 | contig 13939 bp, 9 predicted proteins | sample 1673281 | NCBI WGS metagenome assembly OLVP01 (sample SAMEA3178940, study PRJEB25190) | human gut metagenome | biome: human gut; feature: human-associated habitat; material: faeces | place: Austria | collected 2013
TATAGTCCTACAAATGCTAATATAATATATTTTATAGAAGATATATGTGAATCTATAGAACCATTTGTTAAGTCTAATAATATGAATATAGTTTTTGACACAGATATAGAAGAACTTATTATTTCATTTGATATGGAAAAAATGGAAAGAATAATATTAAATTTAATATCAAATGCAGTTAAGTTCAGAAAAGAAAACAAAGGAAAAATTATAATATCAATAACTCATAATGATGAATTTGTAAATATACGTGTTAAAGATAATGGAATAGGAATATCTAAAAATAATATAGATAAAATATTTGGAAAATATGTAAGATTAAATGACGAGAGAAGTATAATAAAAGAAGGTACAGGAATTGGACTATCTTTGGTTAAATCACTTGTAAAATTACACGATGGTGAAGTAACTGTAGATAGTGAAATAGGAAAATGGACGGAATTTAATATAAAAATACCTAATAGAACCTCTATAAAAGAATCAATTGATACATATGAGAAAGATTTAGATAGAGTAGAAAAAATAAGAATAGAGTTTTCTGATATATATGCCTAGGCGATTAGAATAAACATATATAAATAAACATATATATTTATATATTCTAATATCAAAGGGGCGATAAGATTGAAAAGACGATATGAAAGAATAAGTAAAATATGTAAAGACTTATCAGAAGAAGCATTTAAATCTTATGCTGGAAAAAGAGATTATAAGAGAGCTTTAGAAATTTATAGTTTACTTGCAACAAGTGATTGCGTTCCAAGTGACATATCTAATTTTTCAAAAAATATGTTAGGAAGATTAAATAAGAAGATAGAAGAAAATACTTAAGAAGTTTGAATGAAAGTAGCCAATAAAGATAAATTTTAATATTGATTATTTATAAATATAGCTTAGACTAAAGTATGTGTTTTAGTCTAAGCTATATTATTAATTATTTTACTAATTCCAAATATCCACTTGGATGGAAGAAGTATATATTTGAAGTTTGTTTATCAACAAAATATCCTATGTCAGTATCTACATCTGGTAAAAAAACATATCCTTGAAGATTTTTAGATTTTAGATACTCAAATTCATTTGCATCTCCTTGATATATATAATCAACCTTATCATTATATTTTATAAGAAGTTCTTTAGCTTGTTCTAAAGTTAACTCAGTTTGTTGATGTATTTTATTAGTATCATTTGCATATGTTAGTTTTTCAATTGGATTTATGAAGAATAAAGAGCTACATAAAATACATAAAACCATAATTAATTTTTTCATATAATCACCAACTTTTATAATTTAGTATATATATATTTTATTAACATTAATAAAAATATATATACTATAGGTATTTATATTTTTGAAAAACTTATGCCATAGAAAATAATAAATATTAAAAAGGAACAAACTCAAGTAATAAAAAACTATATATTAAAAGAGGTTGTTCCTTAAAATTTATTTAATATCTTTATATTTATATTCTACAAATTTAACTATATACATTTTTATAACACCTATTGCAGGAACAGATAGAATCATACCTGGAATTCCAAAAAATCCTCCACCTACAGTAACAGCTAATATAGTTAAAAATGGACTAAGACCCAGTTGACCACCAACGATTTTAGGTTCTATAACTGCAACTTCTATTTGTTGAACTAGCAACAAATATATAAGAGATAAAATCGCTATAGTTGGATCGTAAAATAAGTTTATTAAAACAACTGGAGTCATTCCAATAACGGGACCAAAATAAGGAATTAAGTTCATAAATCCTATTAGTATCCCAAAAAGTAATGCATACTGAGATTTTATAAAATAAAGTCCAATCCCAGATAAAACACCTACTATAAATGAATCAAGTATTTTACCTGAAAAGTATTTACCTATATTAGAGTTTAAAGTAGAACACACTTCTAAAGTAAAGTCACCGTATTTTTTACCAAACATAACATAGATAGTTTTTTTAGTAAATAATAGAAAATCTTCTTTTTCAAGAAGTATATAAAAGCATATTATAAAGGCTAACACAAATTGAACTATAAACTTACCAACTGAAAATGTAGTATTAAATATTTGGCCTAAGTATCCTGCAAATAAAGTACTTAATTTAGGAAGTGCTGCCACGATATTATCTCCTATATCCTTTAAAGTGTTAGGATCTACATTTTTTAAACTTTTCCCTAAATCTATTAAAAATACTTGTGTTTTATCTATATATATAGGTATTTGATTTACTATATCAATTATACTATTTATAATAACTGGTGCAGTAAAAACTATAGATGAAACTAATAATATTATTAATATACCATATGTAAATAGAAGTGATTGTATCCTTTTGAATCTTAGTCTTTTTTCTAAAAAAGCTACTATAGGATTAAATATATAAGCTAAAATAAAAGCTATTACAAATGGTGTTAAAAGTGATAAAAGTAAATTGACTACATTAAAGAAGTATTGATAGTTATCAATAAATTTAATTAATATATATGATACAACTACAGTCAGCACTATATTTAAGTAAAATTTTTTTTCTTTCAAAAATAACACATCCTTTAAAGATAAATTTTAGAATTTAACTAACATATGTATTATACAATAAAAATATTATTAATACATATATATATAGTAAAATATTTTTACTATACTATAGGAGGTGAAACATGTGGACTATGAAGTAATAGTTAAATATAATGGAGATATAACATTTTTGGAACAGGAACTAGGTGTATCTGTAGAGCTTCTTGGATATAATTATGCAATCATAACAGCAGATACTCCACAAAAGGTTGATAACTTATTAAATTATACTCAGATAGAATACGTAGAAAAACCATTCATATTAGAAACACAAGATACTCAAAGCTTCTCTAGTACAGGAATAACATCATTTAAAGAACGTACAAAATTAACGGGTAAAGGAACATTACTAGGTCTTATAGACTCTGGAATAGATTACAATATACCTATATTCAAAGATAAAGATGGCAAATCTAAAATACTTTACTATTGGGACCAATCTATTGACGGAAATCCACCAGATGGGTTTAAAGAAGGAACATTATATACTAATGAAGATATAAATAAAGCTATAAATGGAGAAATGCAAGTTCCTATATCAGCAACTAGTACTCATGGAACTCATACAGCAGGTATTGCTTGTGGGGTAGCAAATGAAGCAGATATGATAGTTGTAAGGGTAGGAAGAAGACAAACAGATACTTTCTCTAAAAGTACTGAATTTATGAGAGCTATAAAATTTGTTTTAGATAGAGCTTTAGAACTACAAAGACCAATTGCTATAAATATAAGCTACGGAAGTAATGAAGGGTCTCATAGAGGGGAATCTTTATTTGAACAATATATAGATCAAATGTGTTCGTTTTGGAAAAATAATATAGTTGTTGCAGCTGGTAATAATGCAACAAAAGCAGGACACAAGAGAATTAATATAAAAAATGATGAAAATGAAGATACCTTAGTTGAAATAGAGGTAGGTCAAAATGAAAAAATAATTAATATAAATATATGGCCATCATTTGTAGATGATTTTAATATATATTTAGTTAGCCCAACAGGTAAAAGTACTCAGCCTATATCACAAGATTCAGGCCTAATAAAAAATATTATTGGAAATACTAGGATAAATGGAGTTTTTTATCCTATAGCACCATATTCGTTAAGTAGAAGAATAACTATTGAGCTAAAATCAGATACTGAAATAATTCCAGGAATATGGACACTATTATTCACTCCTATTAAATTAGTAGATGGGAATATAGATATATATTTGCCAACATCAGAAGGGATAACAGTAGATACAAGGTTTTTAGAACCGAGTAAGGTTCTTACAGTAACTGTTCCGGGTACTGCTAGCAAAGTTATAACTGTTGGGAGCTTCAATTCTAGAACAGATGTGGTTTCTACGTTCTCAGGAGAAGGTGATGTAGATGGTGGAATAATTAAACCAGACTTATTAGCTCCTGGAGAAGAGATAGTTTCATATTTACCTGGTGGATCAACAGGAGCACTTACAGGAACTAGTATGGCAACTCCGCATGTAACGGGAGTCTGTTCTTTATTAATGCAGTGGGGGATTGTAGAAGGAAATGACTTATTTTTATATTCTCAAAAAGTCAAATCAGTACTTATAGAATATGCAAGAAGAAATCCACAATACACTTATCCAAATAATTCTAGAGGGTATGGATTTTTAGATTTGTCTAAATTAAATTTATTGAGCATATCTCAAAATAACCAAGACTATGGACTTTATCGAAGCAAGAAAAAAATAAAAAAAAAGAAAAATTTAAGGCAAGAAAATCTTATTCCAATAATAGGGGTATCATTTGAGAATCAACAGTTTGAAGAAGATTTAAAAAATTTAAATATAACTTATAGGTTAGAAAGAATTTCTGATAATTTTGCAATTTTATATATTTCACCTAGTGATATGCAAGCTGTAGGAAGTATAGTGAGTATATTATCAGCTCAGAAGATAGAGCCTATTATTAGATTAGCTTCTCTTTCTCAAATAAGCCAGGGAACAACTGGTGGTGTTGTTGGAAATGAAATTATAGGAGCAAACTTTTTTAAAGAAAACCCTAATATAAATGTTACTGGAAGAGGTGTGATTATTGGTATTGTTGATTCTGGAATAGATTACTTACATCCAGATTTTATATATCCAGATGGAACTTCAAAAATTCTTTACTTATGGGATCAAACCAAAGATGGCAAACCACCAAAAGGATATTATATTGGCACTGAATATACTAATGAAGATATTAATAAGGCCATAAGAGAAAAAGATGCTACATTATCTGTAGATGAAGAAGGTAGCGGAACAATGTTAAGTGGAATATGTGCAGGACTTGGAAATATAAATCCTGATTATGCAGGAGTTGCAAATGAAGCATCATTAATTGTAATTAAATTAAAAAAGTATGATGGTAATTATACAAATGCTTCATTATCTGTAGCAACAGAATATGCAGCAAAAAAAGCATTAGAGCTTAATATGCCTATAGTATTTAATATATCATATGGAAGTAATGAATTAGTTGCAATGACTGCATTAACTTTAAGAGATGCAGTATTTTTTGAACGAGGTATTTGTATAGTTTCGGGAGTAGGAAATGAAGGAAATACACAAACCCATACATCAGGAGTTGTACAATTTAATGGCGGTGAAGAATATATAGAATTAGAATTATCAGAGGATGACCCAGATGTAGAAATTCAAATATGGATGGACAGACCAGATAGAGTAAATTGTGAAGTGATATCTCCAACTGGAGAAACTAGTAAGTTATTACAAGTATCTTCCTATTCTTTCTTAACTGGATTATATGATTTTGAGCAAACTGAATACCTTCTAGTAACTAACTATCCAACAACTTTTTCAGGTCAACAGCAAATCATTATAAATTTAAAGAATGTTAAAAAAGGTATCTGGAAGATTAAACTTATAGGCGTTGATATAAACAGTGGCATATACAATGCATATCTATCAAACAGAGTATTTTTGAAACCAGGAACTAGATTTAGGGAAAGTAACCCAGAAAAAACTATAAACTACCCTGCAACATATGAAGATGTTATTAGTGTAGGTGCATATGATACTATAAATGGTACTATATGGCCAACTTCATCTAGAGGGCCAACTATCGATTATATACCAGCGCCTGATATAGTAGCTCCTGGAGTAAATATAATAGCACCTTACCCAGGTGAAAAGTATGCAAGAATAAGTGGTACAGCACCAGCTGCTGCATATGTAACAGGCTCGCTTGCTTTATTTCTTCAGTATGTTTTAGTTGAAAATAGATATCCTAAAAAAGCTTTTACTCAGTCAATGGTAACTTATCTAAAAGCTGGAGCAACAAGGTTTGATAATACATCTTATCCTAATAGTGCTTTAGGATATGGGTTATTAAATATAAGGGGTTCATTTGAACAATTAAAATAGAGGTGATACAGGTCAGATGGAAAAATCGTATATTATAATATACAATATACCGGTTGATCGGTTAGAAGAAAATTTGAAAAATAATAATATTAATAGATATATTATATTAAATAATACAATAGTAGCTTTATATGTAGATGATTCTTTTAACGAAGATATATTAGATAGGATAGATGGTATAATTTGGTGGGAAAGATCAAGTGTAATGAGTTCATTAATAGAATTAACAAATAACTTACCAAATGGAGAAACTGTAAGAACAGCTGCAGGTACTGAGTATATATATAAAAATCCATATATAACACCAACAGGAAAAGATATTATTATTGCTATAATAGACTCTGGAATAAATTATTTACATCCAGATTTTATAAAATCAGATAATACTACAAAGATTATATCTATATGGGACCAAGAAAGCACTTTAAAGCCGCCACCAGAGGGGTATTTATTTGGAAGTGAATTTACTAGGGAAGAAATAAATGAATATATAAAAAGAAATGATTCTAGCCTAAGTGTAGATAATATTGGAACTGGAACTATAGCAGCTGGAATAGCAGCAGGCTTAGGTCGTGGAAATTCTAATTATGACGGTGTTGCTATAGATTCAGAGTTAGTAGTAATAAAATTAAAATCTTACAAAGATACATTTGCTAAAGGAAAAGTAAACTATGAGGAATCTGACTTTTTAGCAGGTATAAAATATGCTTTGGAAGTAGCTGATAGAGAAAATAAACGTATGGTAATAAATCTAACTGTTGGAGGTAGATCAACCTCAGGAATAGAAGTTTCTATGCTAGATTCTTTTGAGGATTTAGGGGGATCAGGAAGAATAGTAGTTTGTGGAGCTGGAAATGAAGGTAATACAGATATACATTATAGCGGTAACATACAGATGGCTGATAAAAGTCAAGATATAATAATTCAAGTTGGAGAACAAGTTAATTTAGATATAACTCTGTGTCCAATAGGTCCTGATAAAATAGGAGCAGCTATAATATCTCCTGGAGGAGAAATGAGCTATGTTATAAATTATACACCGGAACCATTTGTATATAGAGGAAGATTCAATTTAGAAGACACATCTTATGAAATGAGATATATATATCCATGGATAAAATCAGGAAATGAAATGCTAGATATAACTCTTAAAAATATAAAGCCAGGTATATGGACCTTAAGAATATTTCCGGAATTTATAATAAATGGTAATTATAATGTATATTTACCTAATAAAAATTTAATTTCTCCGCAAACTAGATTTACGGATTCATCATCAGATGCCACAATTACATTATTTGGAGTTATAAAAAAAGTAATAACTGTAGGTGCCTATAATGATAGAACAGATAGTTTATGGATAGGTTCATCAAAAGGTCCTGTAGTAAAAAGACAAATAAAACCAGATATAGTAGCACCAGGTGTTGATATAATAGGTCCATATCAAAATGATGCTTATAATACAGCAACAGGAACAGGAGTAAGTTCATCGGTTGTAGCAGGTATTGTAGCTATAATGATGAGCTATATAATTTCACAAGAAGAAGAAAGTCGAAATCTATTATTTTCAGAACCTTTAAAAACATTTTTAATGTTAGGTGCAACTAGAAAAGAGATATACACTTATCCTAATATGGCACAAGGATATGGAATATTAAATCTAAGAAATACATTAGCTGCAATTTCAAATAACATAGAATAACTGGTATTTAAAAATAAATAATGGTTAAAAATAATATAAACAAAAGAAAGAGGTGAAAAAATTGCAAAGTAAAAAAGCACAACCTTTAAGTGGTGAAGGGAATAAAAGATTAAAAAAACATAGACCTACTAATAATGCAGAAACAGCAGCTTGGGCTGATATAGATCAGTTAAAGCCTGAAAGTAAAGTATCTGTACCGTCTCTTAGTAATGTAAAAGAAGCTAAGGACTGGGTTGATAATGGAAGTAGATTATAAAAATAAAAGAGCGTAGATTATATCTACGCTCTTTGTTATATTAAGCAGCTGTATCTATGTCGTTATTAGTATTAGCATACTTTTTAGTCATATAAGAATAAACAGGTAAACCTATAAGAGTTATTACAACTCCTCCTAAAGACATCATTGTACTTTTTGCACCAGCAAATAATAATTGATTTAATACAACGAATAATCCACTAAATATTGCTATTAATGGAATTATAGGATATAGAGGTACTTTATATGGTCTGTTTAAGTTTGGATGAGTTTTTCTAAGTTTCATAACACCTATAAATGTTAAAACATAGAATGACCAAACAGCAAACATCGCTAAGTCGCTTAATAAGTTGAATTGTCCTGATAATGCATATAAGCATGATAATACTGCCATTGCTAATGTTGCATTAGCTGGAACACCATTTTTACTTAATTTACCTAATGCTGCAGGTAAATTCTTTTGTTCACCTAAAGTGTAAACTATTCTTGGTCCAGTTAATAAGTAACCATTAAGAGCACCAAATAAAGATATTAATATACCAACAGTTATAAATTTACCACCCATTGGTCCGAATAAGTGCTCAGCAACTGCTGAAGCAGGAGAAGATACGCTAGCTAATTGATCAGCTGGTAATACCCAAAGGTAAGCTAAGTTTATAACTACGTATACTGCCATAACTAAAGATAAACCACCAACTATTGCTTTTGGTAAATCTTTTCCTGGGTTTTTCATTTCACCAGCTAAAGCACCAACATTTATCCATCCATCATAAGCAAATAATATAGCTATTAATACTTGTCCTATTATAGACATTGGAGATAAATTTTCAGCAACAATAGGTGTGAATATTGAGTTATTACCATTTCCTTTTATAAAACCAAATACTACTATTATAAATAAAGGCACTAATTTAGCAATTGTAGAAATAGTTTGTATCATACCAGAAGTTTTAGAACCTAATGTATTAAGGAAACATATAAATAATATTGTAACTATTGTTATTGGTATAATAAGATTTTCATTTAAGCCAAGTAATAAGCAAGTTTGATTACCAAACATAACTGCTATGGCAGCTGCTGTAGCTGGGAAAAACAGTACTGTTTGCATCCAACCAGTCAGAAACCCTAACTTTTTACCGTATATCTCTTCAATATATACCATCATTCCGCCTGTTTTAGGGATAGCAGCTGATACTTCTGCAGCAGTAAGACCTGCAGTTATTGTCATTATACCTGCTATAATCCATGCTAATATTCCAAGACCAGGAGCACCTCCTGTTAATGTGTATACCGCTTGAGGTTTAAAGAACACCCCACCACCTATAACCATACCTACAACAGTAGATAAAGCTGCGGCTATACCTAAGCTTTTTTGTAGTTGCTTATTTTCCATAAACCATGCTCCTTTCGCATATTATTTTCTTTTGTTTTATTTTAGTCGCTCTAATTAGTATACAGGTTTCTCTTGTTTATTCAAACTGTATTTTAATCCCTAAAATGGTAATTTTATGTATATAGATAGATTTCTTATAAATAGATTTCTTATAATAGGCATCTCTTTTTATATCAAATCAAAAAAGTTTTTCTAAAAAATTATATTCAGGTAAATAGTTAAAACATGTAAATGAATATTGTCCATTCATCGAATTTGGTTTTACTCTAGACATGCTTATAAATATTGCATTGCCTACATTTTTCCTAATATCCACGATATTTTCGCTTCTACAAGAATCTAAAACTAAAATGATATTAGGTGTTTGCCATCCCTTATAGCTGTGATATGAGCATACTTTAAGTCTTCCTGTTCCGCCTCTAAATTTCCATTTTTCATTTCTTCTATTTTTTTCGTTTTTCCCTTTATTCATATCATATACATGAGATACTTTTAGTCCTTTATCACTAAAAAACTTTACAATATCTACACCTGTATTTTCATTCGTAGTTACAATTGTTATATCTTCTAATTGATTATTTTCTCTGAGTTCTTTTATTTTTAAATCAATTCTATTTAATTTATCTTCTTTGGAGTCTGTATCACAATTTATCCACTCCATCTTGCTAAGTAAACTTATTTGAGTAGAATTATTTTTAGGAATCAATATATTTTCTGCATCTATGCCCAATTTTTCTCGTATAAGTCCTATTTTTTCAATTATCTCTGGTGGCATTCTATATGAATATTTTAAACTTCCAGGTTTCCCTTTAAATCCAATATTTTTTATTTGTTCACTGTCTTCAATCCATATTCCATGTTCATATAAATCTTGTGATTTATCATACACAATAAATAATTCCCCCTTTTTAGTATAGAATTTTTCAAGAAATCTAATCCAATCTCCTCTAAAATCTTGTCCCTCATCTATTAATATGTAATCATACTTAAGTTCATATGGTAACGGATTTTTATCCATAATATTTTCAAGACATTTAATCCAATCTTTTGTAAAATCATAATCTTTATTATTATGAATATCCAATTCATTATATGGAAGCTTTATACAATATGATGCAGCTACAACTTTTAGGAATTCATGAAAATATAATACACTTAGGTTTTGTTTCAATTTCCATCTATCATCTAGTCCAAATTGTTGGCTACACAAATCTTTTAGATAATGTCTTAATGTTATATTGTATGTCAAAATAAGCACACGATAATCTTTTTTCAATGCTCTAGCCGCCTTTTCAGCTAAAACTAGCGATTTGCCAGCTCCAGCTACTCCACCCCATCTACGTATAGAGTTTTGTTTTAATTTTGCTAACTCTAATTGTTCCCCGACTAGTTTAAATGGGGCTTTTCTTTCATAATTATAATCTGCATATTGTAAATTTCTAATTAATTGAGATACCATATTTTCTAACAGGCCATCTTTATTATACTTTGATTGTATAACTTCAAGTGCCCATGTATATTGTCTATGATCTAATTTTTTATTAATATCATTTATATTATCTATATCACAATCTGTCCAAATTTTAGTGTATGTATTATTCGAGCAAAAACTTAAAGCTTGTTCTTTAGAAGCTCCGTGAAAATATACAACTGTTTCTATACATCCATAATAATCACTATTATTTGAAACAAAATCTTCACTATTATTCAAATCGGATTTAAGAATACAATTTTTATAAGTTTCAACTTGTTCAACCGGGTCTTTTTTATGTAGTCTTCCATCTGTACCTCTGATATATCCTCCCGATTCATAAGTACCTAAACACAGATTCCAATCCTTTACTTCAATAATTATGATGCCTTTTTTAGGATTAAGTAATATAAAATCTGGTTTTATAGAGTCTATGTGAGGTTGTTCAAATACTGTCCATCCATCAAATCTAGGGCTATTTTTTAAAACATTTAATAATTTTTCCTCCCCCTCAGTTCTTTTATCTCTTGGATTAATATTTTCAAATATATCTGCTGACATATAATCTACTCCCCTCAATAATAACTTTTTTATTTAAACAACAATGTTTTTAAATACTTGTTACTTTTTTAATAAAAATTCTTACTAATATAATATATCTATAAAATATACTTGTAATGACTAAATATTATCTCTTAATTAATTTTTCCTACCTTGAATATTTTATAAATAATTGGAAATAATACTTTGAGATGCACTAATACGAACAAAAAATAACGACTTATTAAACTGTAATACAACACAAACTACTAATTGTTGCTAAAAAATAGTTAAAAAAATCTATATCAAAAAAATTAGTTATAATAAAGATTTTTTTATAATATTACTATTTTATATATCTTGTATACTAAATTCCATTGTGATATAATAATTTAGTTATAATAAGAAAAGGAGATTTTTATATGTCAATTAAACATAAAATAATAAATATTGCAGTAATTGCCCACGTTGACGCCGGAAAATCAACTCTAGTTGACGCTTTCTTATCTCAAAGTGGTGTATTTAGAGCAAACGAAGTAGTAAAAGAATGTGTAATGGATAGTAATGACCTTGAAGCAGAAAGAGGTATAACAATATATTCTAAAAACTGTTCTATAAATTATAAGGATTACAAAATAAACATAGTAGATACTCCAGGACATAGTGACTTCTCATCAGAAGTAGAACGTGTTATAAAAACTGTTGATACAGTTATATTACTTGTAGACGCTTCTGAAGGGCCAATGCCTCAAACAAGATTCGTTTTACAAAAATCATTAGAATTAGGTCTTAGACCAATATTATTCATAAATAAAATAGATAAAAAAGACCAAAGAGCTGAAGAAGTTGTTGATGAAGTATTCGACTTATTCGTAGACTTAAACGCAACTGATGAACAATGTGAGTTCCCAATAATCTACGGTATAGCTAAACAAGGTATAGCAAAAAGAGAAATGGATGACGATAGCACAGACTTATCTCCATTATTCGAAACTATAGTTGACCATGTTGAAGCATATCCAGATTATGACGATAAACACCTTCAACTTCAAATATCTGCACTTGCATACGATGACTATGTAGGTAGACTTGGTATAGGTAGAGTTTACAAAGGTACTGTTAAAAGTGGTGAACAAATATCTGTATGTAAATCAGGTTCTGTAGTTTCTAGAGGTAAAATATCTAAATTATCAGTTTACGAAGGATTAAAACAAGTTGAAGTTAATGAAGCTGGTAGTGGTGAAATAGTTGTTATAGCAGGTATACCTGATATATCAATAGGTGAAACTATATGTGAAGTTGGAAACGAACTTCCAATGGAAATGATACACATAGAAGAACCTACTCTATCAATGAACTTCTTAGTTAATGATTCTCCATTCGCTGGTAAGAGTGGTAAATTCGTAACTACAAGACACTTAAAAGATAGATTAGAAAAAGAACTTGAAGTTAACGTTGGTCTTAAAGTTGAACCAATGGACACTACTGACGGATACAAAGTAAGTGGTCGTGGTGAGCTTCACTTATCAATATTACTTGAAAACATGAGACGTGAAGGATACGAAATAGGTGTATCTAAACCAGAAGTTTTAATGCACAAAACTGAAGATGGTAGAGTTCAAGAACCAATCGAAAAAGTTATAATAAACTGTCCAGAAGTTTACTCTGGTACTGTAATAAACAAAATGAACTTAAGAAAAGGTATGATGGAAGCAATGTCTATAGAAGGAGATTACGTAAAAATCGAATTCTCTGCTCCAACTCGTGGACTTTTAGGATACAGAAGTGAGTTCATAAATGATACTCGTGGTGAAGGAAACATGGTAAGATCTTTCGCTAGATACGAAGATTATAAAGGTGAAATACCAACAAGAAACAACGGAGTTTTAATAGCTCAAGGTGCTGGTACAACTATGGCTTACGGTCTTAACGCACTAAGCGAAAGAGCTCAAATGTTCGTTGAACCAGGTGTTGATGTTTACGAAGGTATGATAATCGGAATGAACTCAAGACGTGAAGATATGGTAGTTAACCCATGTAAAAACAAAAAACTTACAAACGTTCGTGCTTCAGGAAGTGACGACGCTATAAAATTAAACCCAGCTAGAACATTCACTCTTGAAGAAGCTCTAGAATTTATAGATGATGATGAATTAGTAGAAATCACTCCAGATTCTATAAGACTTAGAAAGAAATACTTAAAAGAACACGAGAGACTACAATACAACAAACAAAGACAAAGAGCAGCAATAAAATAATTGCTTAAATAAGGCTTAGACAAAACATTTTGTCTAAGCCTTATTATTTTGATTTCTTCTCTAAAAATATACCAAATAAATAAGATATTATAGAAAATATAAATGCAGTTAACATTGAGCACGAGACACCTTTGATAAGTGTTTCTGATATGCCAATTATAATCATATTTAAAGGTATATCTAAAGTCAAATATAATAAATTATATTGGGTATCTGTAAGTCCTCTTAGCTCTTTCAAAACCTTTAAAAAACATACAACTATAAAGTCTAGAATCATACTCAAAATTAAAACTATCCCAAGGAACTTTGCTAGGGATAATAAATTATTGTACTTCAATCCAAGTAAATATAGT
>OLVP01001481.1_pt1 | contig 13857 bp, 15 predicted proteins | sample 1673281 | NCBI WGS metagenome assembly OLVP01 (sample SAMEA3178940, study PRJEB25190) | human gut metagenome | biome: human gut; feature: human-associated habitat; material: faeces | place: Austria | collected 2013
AACTCAGTTAAAACTTTTCTACATCTTATGTCTTTAATTCTAGTAGTTAACTTTCCATCAGAAAAAGTGCCCGCTCCACCTTCTCCAAACTGAACATTAGAATTATTTTTAAATTTTCTGTCAACCCAGAAATTATCTATATCTTTTGTTCTATTATCTACATCAAGACCTCTTTCAAGCATTATAGGCATATATCCTCTTTGTGCTAAAACTAAAGATGCAAATAATCCTGCTGGTCCACTTCCTATTACAACAGGTCTATGTTGAAGCTTTTGTGTACCAGATTCAACACCTACATATTCTCTTTGTTTGATTTCTACAACGTCCTTTAATTTTTTCTTTATAAGCTTATCTTCGTTTTTTACGACTACATCAACTGTATATACAAAATCTATTTTACCTTTTTTTCTTGCATCTACTGATTCTTTGTATATAAAGTATTTAATTAAATCTGTTTCTTTTATTTTTAATTTTTTTAATAAACTGCTTTTTATTTTTGATTTATTGTCATCTATATTTAATTTAATATTAGACACTCTCAGCATGGAAACTTCCTCCTCTTTCATATTAAATCCTATTAATTACGTTCTATTTGTATTCATTTTCAAAAATATAGCGAACTCTTAGAGTTCGCTTTTATTTGTTAAAGTTTTTCACTTATAAGTCCTCTTATTACTTTCATATTGTTAAATACTTTTTCTAAGAAGTTTTCAACTTCTTCATTATCTAGAAGAGTTATTTCTAATTCATCATCTTCTGATATATTTTTTGATTCACAGTATGATTTTGCTATAGCTATTAATTCTTGTTTACTTTCTGAAGATAAGTCGTACTCCTTAAAGTCGATTATTATATATTGTTTTATTTTTTCTTTATTGTTTTCATTATAACCAATTTCTATATGGTATATAACACCGAATAGATTTTCTGGTTCTTCTGTACCTTTATATACTGGCACTGCTGGGTTTGATTTTATAAAATTAGTTGATACTGCAATAGGATTTCCTAAAGTAAAACTCATAAAAATACCTCTTTCTCTATAAATATACTTCTTTTTATATTTTATCATTTTTTTTGCATATTAAAAGACTTTTGCATAAATTTTATTATTTTCTTCATTTTAAATCAAAGAAATTTCGATAAAAAATACCCTATAAAGTAGTATTACCATTCTTTAACTACTTTATAGGGCTAATTTTAACTTATTTTCAATTCTTTATATCTTTTTCCTAAAGTTCTTGCACTTACATTATATTTTTTAGCAATTTGTTCTTGTGTCACACTATCATCTATACCTTTTTTAACATCATATTCAATTGCTGCTGCCCATCCACTTTCGCTTCCAGTATATGATTTATGTAATTTCTTAAAATTCTTCCATGCTTTTATGCATTGTTGTTTGTATTCATTTTCCACTTTTGATATTAAAATGCCGTAAATCTTGCATTGTTCTTGTGAATCTTTACATTCACTTTGTTTTGTATCTTTTATTTCTATCTTTTGCTCTTTTGGTAATTCTTGAACCATCATCTTTGCAACTAAGTTGTTTTCTATTTTTGATTCGATTTGTTGTTCCATTTTTGACATTGATATGTTTTCTATTTTCGATTCGATTTGTTCTACTTTATATGTTTGTACATCTTCTATATTACTTGATTGTCCCTCATTTTCTACTTTAATATTTTCTTTGACTTCAACATTGCAATCTTTATTCATCCCCACCCTTTCATTTTGTTTCTCACCTGTTTTTTGGGGTTCATTCTTAAGAGACTCTAAGGATTTCTTTGTAAGCTTTTCATCTAATTGTCGTTCTCTCTCTTTTAAATCCAATTCTCTGTCTTTTATTAATTTTCTCTGTCTTATAAATTCCAACCCAGCAATCATTCCTTCTATTTTCTTAGTTTTTCTTATTCTTTGTTTTAACTTATCTTCTAATCTTTGATTTCTTCTTTTTCTATTTCTAAATCTTTCTGGATGTTTAGAAATTCTAGCCATCACTTGCTTTCTAGGTTTTGATTTATCTACCGCCTTTTCTTCTATTTTTTCATTTTTTATTGGTTTCTCCACTTCTATTATAAGTTCCTTCTTAGCTTGTTCAACAATTGGTTGTTGAATTTCTTTTACAACTTTCTCATCAATTGATTGTACCATCGGAAGAGCTATTTCTTTTTCAACTTCTTCTTTTAATGTCTGTGTAATTGGTTCTTCAATTTCTAAAATTATTTCTTTTTCACCATGTTCAATAACTGGCTTTTCATCTATTTTTTCTTTTTGATAAGCCTTATTAGCTATTTCTTTTTCACGATTTTGAATTAATGTTAACTTTGATTCTTTTTGTTTTTCCTTTTGTTTTTTATTTTTATTATCTATTTGTACAACTTTTGGTTTATTTTCCTCCACATATTCATGTAATACTTCTTCTATATTTTCCTCTACAACATCACACGAAGTATCTACTATGTATTCTCTTCTCACTTCAATCAAGTTTTGATACATGAATTTGATATTATTTATTAAGCATTGTTTTTTTGTTTTACATTTCTTTTTCGTCTGTTTAAATCTATTATCAATATCATTTTTAATTTGTGTCTTTCTACTTTCATTTATCTTAACTACTTTATCTACAAAAATCTTAGTATTTCCCACAGGAATTATTCTGGCGAGTAAGAAATCACCTACCTTAAATTCACTGAAAAGATCAATATCCTCCACATACACATCTTCATTTAGTACAATATCTCTCAGAAGTACTTTATTTATATCTTTCTCCTTAACTTGATATACACTCATATATGAGTTTAATGTATTTTCAATTATTTCAGCATCAGCATCATTAATATTTTGTTTATGTTTATTAAAATAGTTCATCATTAAGCTACTTTGTTTATTGTATTTATAGTTTACTAAATAATATACATTCATTAAATTTTCTAATTCATAGCTACTAACACCAAAGTCTACTTCACATTTATTTTTATATGCTTTGTAATCCTCACTTGTAGACTCTGATATCTTTGTAATTAAATTATCAAATTGTTTTTCGCCTAATTTAATTCTATTTCTAGCAATGTCTTTTGCCTTGTCTTTTTCTAAGCAGCATTTTTTATATTTTCTGCCACTACCACATGGACAAAGTTCATTTCTTCCTACCACTTTAAATCCCCCATTCTTCTTTAGATTTTTAATTATGAATATAGATTTAGTCAATTAAATAATTTTTCTATAAGAAGATGTTTTTTCCCTTTTAAATTTTCGTATATTTGTTCTACATTTTCCCTTATATAAGTCCACTCATCTACATTTATCAATTCATTTTTTTCTTATAAGATTTTAAACGACTTTAAATGTTATAGTACAGTTAACTTTACTCTTCTTATTACTTTCGGTTTGAATTCGTTGTACCTTTATAGTTTCTATTGAATTCTCCAAATTCAATTCTTTCAGTTTCTGATTTAAGTTAAAAATATCATTTAAATTAGAAGAAAATCTAACTTCTAATATCGTTTGATTTGAATTTTCTGTTTGTTGAGATTGTTTAGTTATAGAACTTATATCAACCATACTTCCAATATTTTTTTCTATAAGTAAAATTATATCTTCCACTTGTTTTTCTTTTTTAGAAATGGTGTTGATAGTATTTCTTTGCTGATGTAAAGTTAATATTTCTGATTTCTGTTTTTCTAAATCATTATTTTTCATTCTAAGTGGATTTATAAATAGAAATGTAATACCTATATAAATTATAGATACTATTAATAAAATGCCTAATGATTTATTTTCTTTAAATAACTTCAAATTTATCCTCCTACTTATATTCAATATCAAAAAAATATTCATCTGACTTATCACTTTTTTCTAAAGCTTTAATATTAAATTTTTTTATATTTTTTAGATTTGACACTTTTTCAAGTATTTTTATATTTTTACAATAACCTTGTATTTCAATTACGTTAGAATTTAAATCAATACTTTGTATTTTTTCCTCTCCTATAATTGAACTTACCTCTTTTAATTTAGACAAATTTATGTTAGATTGTTGTGTATGTGAATTTTCATCTTGTAAATCATTTACAACTTCTTCCTGTGGATTTTGTTTATATGAGTTATTTGATATGTAGTCATTCAGTTGTGCATATTTTATTGAATTGCTTCCGATTTGTATAGAAGTTATCAACAATATAATCAAAATACTCAATTGGTATAAATTTAAATTTTTCTTATTTTCCTCAAAAATGTTGATACATTTACCTCTTTTAACCATTTTATACTACAACTCCTATATTAATTAGGTTTTGGTTGATAATATTATCCACAGTATCTTCCTTATTTAAACTATTAACTTTTAAATTTAGATTTAATTTATCCACACAAAACTCATTTTCTTTAATATTTTTTATAAAACTATCTTCTTTTCCATAGTAAAAAATGTGTATATCTTTTTCCAAAAAGCTTAATATATAGTCTTCATTCCCATATTTTTCAAATACCGTTGATGTATAAATTTTTCTTTGCTTTACAGAATTTAATATTATATAATTTCTTTTATTTTCAATAATCATACAATTTTCATGACCCAAATCTATTTTCTTTTTGTCTATTAATTTCTGTATTATATCAAAATTCATATTTAGATATTTACGTTTTATATTTAGATTTTGTGCTATTTCTGTACATATTTTTTCTATATATTTCGGAAACAAAATTAACTGTATATCCATAATATTTTTTTGCAAATTTAATACTTTGTATTTTATTACATAGTGCTCTATATTAACTGGCATATCCTTAACAATTTCAAAGTTTACATATCCATCTAAATCTCGCTTTTTTACTCTTTGGATTTCAGGATATTCTCTAATTATTACGTCTTCATTTTGAACTGAAAAAAATATTTCTTTAAGATGTTTATAGTCATTTAATTTTGAAGTTATTATTTTAATAAATTCTTTTTTAGCTTCCAAACTTATTAAATGTTTTATTCCTATTTCTATTTCAAAATTATCTATTATATTTATTTTTCCCATCTTTCTATTTATAACAGATATCTCTGTATCATAATCATCCAATTTTATAACTATACAATTATTGATAAAATCACCTCCTACAATACTAGTATTCCTCATAATGTTAGACAGTTTAAATTTTAATAACTATTTTCTAGGATAATATTGCTCTTGCCCTAACATAACTATAACTTTTCCATCAGATGCAGTTACAGTAAATGCTCCTCCATTATTTTGTTGAGATTTTGGTGTAGATTGTAAATAATTATTACTTACCAAACTTTCTATACTTACAGTTACCCCATCAGCATCTGCCAACTGTGCTGCTGTGGCTATATTCGCAGCAGTAGTATAGTCCATATTTTTCTTTGCATCTTGCTGAACCTTTGTATAACTTGCCATTGCTATTCCAGAAAGTATCGCCATTAGAGTGATTGCTATTACTACCTCAATTAAACTAAATCCTTTTCTTTTTTTAGCAAATACAGTCGCTTTTCTAACAGATATTGTATCTTTAATACCATTTTTTATTTTTGATAATTTTTTAAAGATCATATTTTTACCTCCTATTTTTTTATTATTAAAAACTCATTGTATTAAATAGCCGAAACCATATTAAACATTGGTATTACCATCGCAATAACAACTACCCCTACAATAAGCCCCATTACCAAAGTAATTCCTGTTTCAAAATACTTCATAGTAACCTCTGTTTTCTGATCTATTTCGCCTTCATAAAATTTGTTTATCATTTCCAAAGCTTCTTCTAGTTTTCCTGATTCCTCTCCTACTGATACCATTGTTATAAACATAGTCGGAAATAAATTTATATCATTGAGTGATTCGCCTATTTTATTTCCTTCTTTTATTGAATTATTGGCATCTAAAATAACATCATATATGTATTTTTTATCAACTACCTTGGCTGATATCTCAATTGCATTAACTATTTCTACACCACTTTTTATAAGAATATAAAGTGCCTTTGAAAATTTATTTGTTATATTCATCAACATATAATCACCTAGCTGTGGTACTTTAAATAATGTCTTATATATATCTCTTCTTAAATCTTCATTATTTTTAATTAAATGTATAATTGAGATTGTTAATATAAATCCTATTAAAATTATTAGTATGAAGTTATTCCTAATAAATTTAGATGAACATATCATGATTTGAGTCATATGCGGCATTTCCACAGTGCTTTGTGAATAAACTTCTTCATATTTCGGTATAACTAAAAACAACATCGCAAGTATTGATAATATTGTCGCAACACATAAAATTATCGGATATACACTTGCACTTTTTACCTTGCCTTTTAATTGGGCTTCTTTATCGTAATAATCACTTAAGGTGTACATAACTTGGTCTAAGTTACTACTTAGCTCCCCTGTATGTACCATGCTTATAAAAAATTTCGAAAAGGCATTTGTATTTCTGAAAGATTCGGTTATAGAATTGCCTGCTTGTATTCCATTTGATATTTGTTTTATTACTGGTTTTAGCTTTTTATTTGCCTGCTTTTCTAATACTTGAAATAATCCAGTTATTTCGCTACCAGACTCAAGTAATATTCCAATTTCTTTGCATAAAATTTTTAAATCTTTGCTACTCAATTTTTTTCTTGTACTAAATAACTTTCTTTTTTTCTTGACTGATGACAATTTTAAATTATTTACTTTTGCATATTTTAGAACATCATCTTCAGATTCAAATTCTAAATTAATAATCTTGCGTTTATTTTTTTCATCATAAACAACACATTTGTAAGACTCCATAAATTACCTCTTATACTATATAGTTTTTAAATTATATATTTTCTGTTAATGCTCTTTGTGAAATACTTATATAACTATCTTCAAAGGTAATCATCTTACCCCTTTCTATTGCTATTTCTCGTATTTCTTTGTGTCTATCTAAATTTCTTATGCATTCTCTTATTTCATCATCCACTTGCAAAATCTCATAAACTATAGTTCTTCCTAAATATCCTTTCCCGCTACAATAATCACAATCATACTTTATACCACTACATTTTGGACAAACTTTTCTTACTAATCGTTGTGATATTACTCCAACTAATGATGCACTTATCAAGTACAAATCAATTCCCATATCCTTAAGTCTAGTAATTGATGCCACAGTATCATTAGTATGCAATGTACTTAAAACTAGATGACCTGTTATCGATGATCTAATTGCTATTTTAGCTGTTTCGGAGTCTCTTATTTCACCAATCATTATTACATCAGGGTCCTGTCTTAAAATAGCTCTTAATCCCTTTTCAAAGGTTAAACCAACTTTCGTATTTACTTGTATCTGATTTATTCCTTCCATCTTATATTCCACTGGATCTTCTACGGTTATAATGTTTCTTGAAATATTGTTTAAATCATTTAATAATGAATACATTGTTGTACTTTTACCACACCCAGTTTCACCAACTATCAATACTATTCCAGATTTATTTGATATCATTTCATTTATGATTTTTATTGCTTCATTTGAAAATCCGATTTCTTCTTTTGTCTTAAAAAAGTTATCTCTATTTAAAATTCTAAGAACTGTCTTCTCTCCGTAAGTAGTAGGAATTGTAGATGTTCTAATATCAATTAATCTATCCCTTATATTCATTTCAGCCCTTCCATCTTGGGGAAGTCTTTTTTCTGTTATATCAATTCCCGATTTTAATTTTATAACAGCCGTAAGTGGTGTATGTAATTCCATCGTATATTTAAATGCTTCATATAACTCGCCATCAACACGAAATCTAATTATTAAATAATTATCGAAAGGTTCTATATGTATATCACTGGCATTTTCAATAACTGCCTTTTCTAAAATATCTTCAAATATTCTATATGCATAATCTTCATTTACTTCAACATTGTTTCCATAGATAGATTCTATTTCTTTAATGATTTGCTCCTTTGAACATTCTTTGAACTTAATCTTTTTTCTTGTTATTATGTTTAAATCTTGTATTGTATGAAAATCATATTTGATTCCTTCCACAGTTAAAATATCATTATTTAATTCCATAGGTATTACTTTATATTTTCTAGCCACCTTTTCTGGAATAAGAGATAGTAAATTGTTTGATATCAATAATCATCGCTCTCCTTTTTTAATTTTTGTTAGTTTGATTATGTACCTAAAAAATACATTATATTCATAATTTTGGTAATTTTTTCTGAATTTAGTTTTTATTTAAACTTTCATGCTATAAAATAATAGTTTTAGTATTATTTGTTTTTTTATTGATTAAATATTAATACAATACAATATCTATACAATTTTATGTTGTTTAAATTTTACTATTTTTGTATTATTACAATTTATAAATAACTATTTTTTCTAATCATTTTATTGCTAATTATAATAAATTGTACTAATATTATTCTCATAAAAACGAAACAATTTACTTGGAGGTATTAGAATGAATGAGAGATACAATTTAAATAAGAATTTAGCAGAAATGTTAAAAGGTGGAGTTATAATGGATGTAACAAATCCAGAACAAGCAAAAATAGCTGAAGAGGCAGGAGCTTGCGCAGTAATGGCATTAGAAAGAGTTCCTTCTGATATAAGAAAATTTGGTGGTGTAGCTAGAATGTCCGACCCTAAAATGATAAAAGAAATACAAAAAGCTGTTTCTATACCTGTCATGGCAAAAGCTAGAATAGGTCACTTTGTTGAAGCACAAATACTCGAAGCTTTAGAAATAGATTATATAGATGAAAGTGAAGTGTTAACACCAGCAGATAAATTATTCCACATAGATAAAAGTAAATTTAAAGTTCCTTTCGTATGCGGTGCAAGAAATTTAGGTGAGGCATTAAGAAGAATTGGTGAAGGTGCATCTATGATACGTACTAAAGGTGAACCTGGTACTGGTGATGTTGTAGAAGCAGTAACACATATGAGACAAATGAACAAAGATATAAGAGACATTGCCGTTATGGGCGAAGAAGAACTTATGACTGCAGCTAAAAATCTTGGTGCTCCATATGATTTAGTTAAATATGTACACGATAATAAAAAACTTCCTGTAGTTAACTTTGCTGCTGGTGGAATAGCAACTCCAGCTGATGCAGCACTTATGATGCAACTTGGTTGTGATGGTGTATTTGTCGGTTCTGGAATATTCAAATCTGACAATCCTCAAAAAAGAGCTGAAGCAATAGTAAAAGCTGTTACATATTACAATAATCCTGTTAAACTTGCTGAAATATCAGAAGATCTTGGTGGTGCAATGAGTGGTATTTCTGTTGATAGTTTAGAAGATGAAGAAAAATTAGCAGTAAGAGGTTGGTAATATGAAAATAGGAGTTTTAGCAATGCAAGGTGCATATCGTGAACATCTAAAAATACTTAAATACTTAGGTATAGAAGCTATAGATGTACGATATGAAGAAGATATTGATAATATAGATGGTCTAATTATTCCTGGTGGTGAAAGTACCACTATGGGAAAATTAATCAAAACTTTAGGTCTTTACGATAAATTAAAATCTAGAATTGAAAACAATATGCCTGTTTGGGGAACTTGTGCTGGCATGATTTTATTAGCTAAAAATATAGTAAATGAAGATTACAGTCATCTTAGTGTTATGAATATAAGTGTAATCAGAAATGCATATGGAAGACAGTTAGGAAGTTTTGAAACAAAGGCTCCTGTAAAAGGTATTGGAGAAGACATTGATATGGTATTTATAAGAGCTCCTTATATAGAATCTGTAGGTGAAAATGTAGAGATTTTATCTACTGTTGATGGAAATATAGTTGCAGCCCAAGAAGGCAATATACTTGTTACTTCTTTCCATCCTGAATTAACCGAGGACCTTAGATTACACAAATATTTCATAAATATTGTGTCTAAGTCTATTAATAATATAGGCTATGTTAGCTAACTTTGTGATTAATTATACACAAAATAGGTTATAATATAGACATAAACTGCACTTCAGTTAATTCACAGAAAGGATATCTAATATTATGTCAAAAAAGGATATAAAAGCTATAATAAAAGATTTAAAAAAGAATGAACTTACAGAATTAATTTCAGTAGCACAAGAAGTATTAAGTACTTTATTTAATTCTTCTGAAATTAGAGAGAATGTTAAAGAAAGTAGATTTTCCAAGGGATATGAATGCCCAAAATGTCAATGTAAAGATGTAAATAAAAATGGGAAATCTAACGGAAGACAAAGATATATCTGTAAACGTTGTCGTACAAGTTTTGATGAGTTTACTATGTCTCCATTTTCTAATACAAAATTAGGGTTAGATAAATGGCTAAAATACTGTGAATTAATGATATTAGGACTTTCTATAAGAAAATGTGCTGAAGAAGTTGGTGTAGGTGTTAAAACCTCTTTTTACATGCGTCATAGGATACTTGATGTAATCAATCTATCATTAAAAAATGATAAAGTTGAAGGTATAGTTGAAGTAGATGAATGCTTTATTAAGGAGTCTTTTAAAGGGAATCATTCTAAAAGTACTACATTTGTAATGCCTAGAAACCCTAGAAAAAGAGGTAAAGGTAAAAATGATAAGAAGAAAAGAGGAATATCAAAAGAGCAGATTTGTATAGAGACAGCAATTGATAGAAAAGGAAATATCCTTATGGGTGCTGTTTGTAATGGTAGAATTACAACAAATCAAATAGTTAACTTCTTTGACAATAAAATATGTGAAGATGCTACTTTTTGCGTAGATTCACATAAATCATATGTAGGAATAAAGGACAAGTTGAATATAGAATTAAAGCAAGTTCCGAGAGGAAAATCAATGATAGACACTGTTTATCATTTACAGCATATAAATGCTCTTCACAGTAGCTTTAAGAGATGGTTAATGACTTTTAATGGTGTATCCACAAAATATATCAATAATTATTTGGCTTGGTTTAAATTTCTACAACTAAGTAAGAAAAATAAGAAGAATGACCGAATTAAAGATATGTTAGTGAATGTAGCTACTAAGGATACATGTATAACTAGAACCACTATTAGAAATAGATTTATTGAGTTAACCTAAAATAAGAAACTTTACTCCACGTTAATGAAATCATTTTGTAATTGGGAAATAATGGAATGTATTGTATAATATAATAAGGTTCGCAATTGTTATATATTACGAATTAAAAGAGTATCAATATAGGATGCTCTTTTTTAGTATTAATTATATAATTTATTTAAAATATAGCCCTAACTCAATAAAATAGTTGTATTTTTTTTCCAAGTTTAATATAATATAAATATAGATATTTAACTAATTAGTTAAATATCTATAAAAAGATTGAAAGGAGTTATTATATGAGTAAGGCATTTAAAGCTTTAAGCGATAAAACAAGAAGAGAAATATTAAAGTTGCTTAACAATAGAGATATGAGTGCTGGTGAAATAGCCGAACATTTTGATATGTCAAAACCGTCAATATCAAAGCATTTAGATATTTTAAGGGAAGCAGAACTTGTGAGCTCTGAGAAGAAAGGTCAATTTATAATTTATTCTATTAATACTTCTGTAATTCAAGAAGTTCTTGGTAACTTCTTAGAAATATTCAAAAAATAAAGGGAGGGAAATATTATGAAAAAAAATGATTTAACAAGAATTATATTATTAATTACATCACTCTTAATGCTTGTAATAGGATTTGTGATGTCAAAATCAAATATAGAGATATTAATATTAGGTATTTTAGCTATTATCTCTTTAGTAGTATTAGATAGACAAGCAAGTGATATAGTAAAGTTATCGAAAAATAATCCTAAAGTTAAAACTTTTAGATTTTTAAATATGTTTACATTACTTATCGTTGTACTTTGTTTTATACTTGCTTTATCATCATCTGATAATCAAGTATCTATTACAGAAGATAACAAAATATTAATTATTGGTTTAATGTCAGCTTTTATGATGATTTTCGGAAATTCATCACCTAAGATACCTTTTAATAGGTATTTGGGATTAAGATTACCTTGGACGATAAGAGATGAAGAAACTTGGAAAATTGCACATAGACTGATAGGGTATTTATCTTTTCCGATTGCAATAATAATGTTTATTATGTCATTTTTCTTTGATGGAAATATAGTAGGTATTGTTGGAATTTTAACTTGGGTTATAATACCAAGCATACACTCTTATATATTTTATTATAAAAGATTAAAAGGTTTGAATTAATAAACCTATATTCTAAATAAATTTCAAACTATATATTATAGTTACTGAACAATTTTAATATAATACGAACTACTTACAACAAATTAAATAACCATACCTGAGTATATATTGAAATTACTAAGGTATGGTTATTTTTTTATTATAATTATCACGAAGTAAGCTAACAGAGCCTATTTTTTATGTTATGTAGTATTAGTTTAAAATATTTGATACTTAACTTTTAAATCCGTGTTAAGAAATAAGGTTATATTTAGTGAATAGTTTCAATAAGTAATAAAGTACTTATAGGTCTGAATCACTTATATAGTTTAGATGGTGTATCAATTTTTTACTTTTATATTAAAATATTGTTTTATATGAAGAGGGAGGATACTACTTTTTATTATATTTTTGTTATTAACTTAAAAAATAGTTGAAAATGATTATCATTAGTGATAAAATTTGAGTAAGTGATAATAATTATCAATTGGAGGTAATAATATGAAATTAGAATGTAATAAAGAATGTTGTGACAATAAATCAAATTCAATATATATAAAAAGAATACTAGAAATGATAGGTGCTGTGATTTTAGGTTCAAAACCAGCAGAAATCATAAATGTTCCTGGAAATGATGATGTAAAAAAAGAAAAACTTACTCAAATAGAATCTTTCTTTAGTAATTGTTCAAAAATCAAATACAGAATAATTACTACTCATGATGGAGGGAAAAGAGTTCTATTTATCAATGAAAAATCAATGGAACAAGTTTTATCTAACAAAAAATGTGTAAACTTTTTAAAATTTGTTGGATATCCTTATGAATATAAGTTAAGTGCTTATATGAATGAACTAGTTGTTAGACTTCAATCGGAAGAATTTCCTCATGAGATTGGAATTTTCTTAGGATATCCTCTTAAAGATGTATTAGGATTTATGGGATATGGAAAATATAAATTCTGTAAAACTAGATATTGGAAAGTTTATGGAGATGAGTCAGTTTCTGATGCAGTGTACAATAAATTTATAAGTGATAGAGCTAAAATAAAAGTATTATTAGAAAATAATTCTCTGAGTGAACTTAGAAAAGTAATATAGGGTTATAAAAATAAAAGGAGCATATGCTCCTTTTTCTTTTTAGCAAATTATGAATGGTAGTTTTCTCATTTCTGCTTCTAGATTTTCAGGTCTTTTACAGTGTGGTTGACCATGTTCTTTATGATGGTCTATGCATTCTTTACAGTTTCCGTGTATTTTGCATTTTAAATTTTTACAACTACACATAGTGTTTATTTTTTGTGACATAATATTCCTCCCAAATTAGTTATATTTGTATAAATGATACTACCATAATTCAATTATACAATATTAAGTATTTATATCTAAGTCCATTTTTTAGTCATTAAATAGGTATAAGTAATCCTCGTATCCATCATCTTTCATCCTATCCTTAGGTATAAACTTAAGTGATGCTGAATTTATACAATATCTAAGACCTCCAAATTCTTTAGGTCCATCATCAAATACATGACCTAAGTGAGAATTTGCCTTACTACTTCTTACCTCAGTTCTAAACATACCATGTGTAAAATCACTTTTTTCCATTATACTAGTTTCTTTTACTGGCTTTGTAAAACTTGGCCATCCACAACCAGAGTCAAATTTATCCTTAGATG
>OLVP01001483.1_pt1 | contig 13842 bp, 14 predicted proteins | sample 1673281 | NCBI WGS metagenome assembly OLVP01 (sample SAMEA3178940, study PRJEB25190) | human gut metagenome | biome: human gut; feature: human-associated habitat; material: faeces | place: Austria | collected 2013
TCAGAGAACGGTTCACACGGCTGATCGTCGCGGTAGAAGCGCCCGTCTTCTCCGCAATCTCCAGATATGTCTTCTGCTCGCGCAGCATTTTCGCCACCTCAAACCGCTGAGACAAAGATAAAAGCTCATTGATCGTACAGATATCTTCAAAGAAGATGTAACACTCCTCTTTGCTCTTCAGGCTTAGAATCCCTTCAAATAGATTGTCCACAGCCTCTGTCTTAATTTTCCTACTCATATCTACCCTCCATATCGTGTTCGTCGGGCATTCTTTCTGCCAGCTACTATTTTAACACACTAAACTCATAAAGTCCAGTACTTGTTAACCTTTCTGTCTGATCAGACGGGAAAACTTCTCATAAGACGTTGTGGCAATCAACTCTTCTGGGAAATCGGCCTCCTGAATGAGCTTTTCGATGCAGCTAAACCCACCAACATCGATATCAATGTGAGCGTCGCTTCCTGTTGTGATATAGACGCCTTCTTTTTTGCAGAGCTCCAACATTACTTTTGCGTTTTCCTCTGTATTGACCCGGAATCCTTCCGGTCTCTGAGAGGAATTATTCAGCTCCAAGAGAGTGTGCGTCTCCTTTGCCCCTCTCACCAGCCTTTCATAATCTACCGGAAAACGTCCGTCGTCCGGATGCCCAATAATATGGATGTACGGATTCTTCATCGCATTCAGGTACGCCTGGGTATTCAAGTCCCGACTCCCTTTTTCGGTAATTTCGGAATTCGTACTATAACAAGGTCCGTGGATACTTGCAATGGCAAGATCCAAGGACTGTAATACAAAGTCCGGAAGATCTACTGTTCCGAGTTCATCCAGAATATTAAGCTCCGCGCCCATGAAAATGTGCAGTCCGTCCACTGTCCTTGGTACCACCGGATAATTCTGAAAGTAAAATTCATGGCATGTTCCCGGCATCTTCGGTGCGTGTTCTGTCAAAGCGAGTGCCTCTAATCCTTTTGTTTTGGCCGCCTGAATCATCTCCATCCTCGTACTGTAAGCATGTCCACTTACAATCGTATGAGAGTGTGAATCCACTAAATATTTCAAAAAAGATCCCTTCTTTCTTTTCACTTTCCTGCTTTAGTTTAACATATTTTGCCACTTAGAACAACAATACATAATTCTTTTGATTCTGTCCATACTCTTTGTTGAGGTGATCCACATGGAAAAGAATTCTGTTTCAAAGAAAAACCGACAGGTCATCGATTCCTACGATTACCTGGGAAATTCTGCCTCTGCAAATGACTGTACCGGACTCATTCCGTCCGCTCCGCAGTCAGAGGCAGAACTTCAGTCCTATGAAGATGTCTATGCATTTACCTCTCCTAAAATCAGGGCGAAAAAGGAACAAAAGGATTCCTGACAAAGAAGCCATTTTGCAGGGACACTGCAAAATGGCTTTCTTTTCCATACGATTCTCTATAATATGCTAAAATAGTGTCATCTGTCCGGTACAGTATCGCACCTGCTTGGCCATCCGAACCTCGTCTTCCGGCCGCAGACGCCCAACCAGAAGCGGAGACTCCGGATCATGCTCCCTCATATTCTGCCGTACCAGTTCCCTATTTTCATTCGCATAGCAGTAAATACAACCATGACCGCATGTATTATACGCTCCAATATCGCTGCCAAGAAGACACCCACAGCCATCCCGCTGCGTCTTCTTCCCTGCCGGAACCCGAATCTCCATTCCGATAGCGTGTTCCAGAATTTCCCTCGTCATGCATCCGGAGACATCGATCCCGAACTGACAAAGATGAGTCCCCTCGCAGCAGGAACGAATCCGGATTCCATAGCTTGCCCCTATTCTTGCAAACTCCCTGCCGATTTCAAGCCGCTCACTTTCCGGAACGTTACACACACCTGGGAAATTCCGCTTTGTCTTCTCATAAAGATCAATAAAACTAATCACACACTGATCCACATATCCACACAACGCCTCACACATCTTCTCAAATGCTGCTATGTGAAAAGAAACGCTGTACTTCTCGGACAGAAAGACCGGGTCATACCGCCAGCTTACCGCCTGCCGTCCAAGGGCGTCTGACAAGGTTCGAAGTGACGCGATCACGACTCTCTTATCCGGAACATGTGGCTCAATCTCTTTCCCGTATGGTGTAATCGTAACAAACCAGAATTGATGAAAATTCCGCAACTCCTCAAGATGCCCCAGCATCGGCTGTGGATTCTTTGTACAAAAGGCCAGACAGTCCACCACGTCAGGAGTCAGCCGAAATCGTGTAACCTGCCGGGGAAAGTACGGATTCCTGACCAGAACATATTTTTCCCGAATCCGTCGAATCAGCCATTTACTGTAGTATGCCGGGATATCGGTTCTCATTCCGGTGTTTACAATCACTTACACCACACTCCCTTCCCTTTTACGACTACTTCTGTCTTTTCCTCATCCGATTAGGACAGTGTAAATGCCTCCTCTGTGCCTGTCGTGTCAATGAGGGCTGTCACAAGGGCATCAATATCCTCTGACGGGATCTCCCACACATTATCCTTTTTACTTTCCTGAACATGGACTGTGATCATCGATTTTTCGCTGTACTGCGGATCCTCCAGCACTTGACTCAGACACTCGTAAAGCATTTCCCCTGCTGCCTCTGTCATCTCCTCATCCGTCGGCGCCGCCTGATTGTTCAGGATCTGCTCCTGCACCTTGGCAATGTACTCCTGAAGCTTTTGCTTTAATTCCTCTTCCACACCACCAATCATCTTCACTGGCTCCACTTCAACGCCCACCTCAAAGTTTCCATCTTCCTGCTCCTTTGCCTCCTGAATAGTGTACTTCGTCTTCTTCATCAGATCCGGAATATAGGACCGGAACTTTTCTGTCAGCTCGTCCGAAAATCCGAGGGAATCAAACTCCTGCATATAAGAACTGATCACAGCTTCATACTGCTGCCTTGCCTCCTCCTCGCTGGTATCAGCGAACCCCTCATACGCCTCCGTCTCTCCTCGTGTAATCAAATCCAGAACAGCCTGTGTATATCCGGTAGCATCAAATGGCTTCTGACATCCTGTCAGCACTACAACTGCTGTCGCCACTAGCAAAACAACGACGTTTCTTACATACTTTCTCATTACTCTCTCCTTTCTGCTTTTACTCAGTATAACATATTTTAGAAATCCTGTCACCCGCACAATCATGAACAAGACAGCGGCATACATCAAGCACCGGGAGCACTAAAAGACATATTACGGAATGGTAAGTCGTCGCCAAGTTCCTTGGCAAGTCCGGACTTTGGCGCGTCGCACGCTACAAAAAAGGCTGCCTGTTGCGGGCAGCCTTTTTTGTAATCCTATTCTATGGCTTTTAAATATCTAAATTAATCAATGAATTTATATAAATAAAAGGTACATACAATTTCGATTATAATCTGGTCACATTGACAGCCTGAGGGCCTTTTTCGCCTTCTGTTACTTCAAATTCAACAGCCTGCCCTTCATCCAGGGTCTTAAATCCATCCATATTCAGTCCGGTGTAGTGTACAAAAACATCTTTTCCGGATTCATCGCTGATAAACCCATACCCCTTTTGATTGTTGAACCACTTCACAGTACCCTTGTTCATAGTGCTACCTCCATAAAAAATAAAACAATAAGCAAAACATCGTCTATACGATGTTCCTAGAGCATAGCACTTTTCTTATGAAAAGTCAACGATTTGTCGAGGAATACATAGAATAAAAAGTAAATTGTCCGAATTTCAATAAAATTCAGAAAAATCAGAGACAGATGACAGAGCTTTTCACACTTCATTTATCAGATGCATACCCTGAAAATATAAATGATTTGCTGGAGGCAATTATGAAAAAGAAACTGTTATCAGTACTTCTTATTACCGCCCTTGGGGCATCACTACTTGCCGGATGCTCTTCTGAGAAAGACTCCGTTTCAGACAAAACAGAAAAAAAGGTGGAAGAAAAACTGACCAAAGTTACCTTAAACGAAGTCGCCCATTCCATCTTCTATGCACCTATGTATGTAGCAATTGAAGAGGATTATTTTAAGGATGAAGGAATTGATCTGGAGCTTGTGACAGGATTTGGAGTTCGCAAGTTAGGCAAAGATTTCCCCTCACAAACCGCGTATTTCCGTTATTTTGAAGATTTTTTCTTCAAAAATATTATCAAAACATATGTTTGTTTTTTTCGTTATGTTTCGTAAAAGATGATACAATATTTTCTCCCTCCGAAGTGTATGCCCCGGAGGGATTCTTCAAAAACTTTTCGTTCTTAAATCAGAAATTTATTGATAAAATATTCCTGACCTTTTCCTGTGATTTTAGGTGTTCTAGTAATTCTGTTACACCCGTTCCCGTCTATGTGCACTGATTCTTTGATTTCAAACAGATTTTGTTCCATGCTACGCTGTGTTGGTAAATTCCAGTCCGTCCCTTTTCGTTTAATCAAATACCCATTCTCCCGCATCCACTGGAAAAGACGTTTTGCTCCGATTTCGATTCCATTCTGTTTTAGAATCTTTGCAAGATCACCCACAAGAATTGACGTATTTGCCGTTGTAATTGCTTTTCCCAATACGGCATGTGGTTTCATTTCCTCGATCTGTCTTTTGTTTTCCTCGATCTTGCTTTGTGCTACCATCAAGGCTTTTGCCAAAAGTTCATCATCGCTCATGTTCTCCTGCCCTGACATATATCCGCCATGTTTTCGGATTGCTGGAAGGACTTCACTTGTCACCCAGTGTTTGAACCTCCTTGCTGATTCAAGCCTACTTCCAAAGATAAGCGCATATAATCCAGATTCATTAATGACAATCGCCCCGTTATTATTAATTTCGGAGGTTGTAGATGTACACCCTCCAAATGCTCTCTTAGGCAAATGCTTTTTATCTTCATCGGCTACATTTACCCTAATTGCCTGTTTTGTGTCCACATACCCTAATGCCACTGTTACGTCCTTACCCACAAACCACGGCTCATTGTTAATAGTTACTGTCCGGACTTCTCCAAATTCTTCACTTTTGAAAATCTGTAATTCATTCATCTTCTTGACCTCCATGTATTGCAAAAGGCGGAGATTTCTCCCCGCCTTATGACTTCTTTCTTTAATTTTTTACAATCCGGATCTGTACTCGGTCAATCCCAATTCCATAAATTCCGGCGTAGGCATCCGCGCCCGTGCTGTACTGGCTGGACCAGGAAAGCCATCCGGTCCGGTCGGTGAGCTGTACTCGTACCTCCGCATGATATCCCGGTTTATTGACAAGCTTTACCTGGATTCCGTCGATGACGTGTCCGTAGATCCCGGCGTAATCATTCGGAGCCTTTCCGGATGTGTCCGTCACCCAAGGCAGCCACTGGCCTCCCCTCAGGTGTACCCGGTACTGCAAATTTCCAACTGCCGACTGGGAGCCAACTGTATACGCTTTCAGTCCGGTGATCGCCCTGCACGGAATTCCGGCGTAGCCGTCGGAACTGACATTATTATAGTTTGTCACCCACGGCAGCCATTGCCCATTCACATATGCCTGATACCGGACATTGATTCCGGATGCGGACACAGATCCTCCAGTGGACGGAGCAGACGGCTTGCCGGATGTACTGGAACTTCCCGTATCCGGCGGCAGATCTTTGTCACCGGCCACCATGCTCTTGAAAGAGCTCCATGTTACCGGGTCGTCGTTCAGTACAAACGGATTCGGACAGTATTTCCCGACCACATCATAGTGCCGGATCACACGGGACAGGGGAACATTGTACTTCTTCATCAGCCCCTGCACCAGCTTCACTGTGCTGTTGATCGTGGCGTTTTCAAAGTACCAGTCCTTGGACGTATCACTCCGGCTCCCGGACGTCCTTACACACATCTCAATATTGATGCTGTTGTAGTTGGTGCATTTCCCATAGACGCTTCCGCCCTTTGTGCCTGGGTATTTGTTACCGCCTACCGACCAGGCCGCCAGACTGTCAGACACACTCTGCCAGACCTCTCCGGAGTACCCGACAAAATAGTGTGCGGATGCTCCACGGTATCCAGTTGAAAAATAGGTCGCATTGTTTGCGGCACTTCCCGGAGCCCCGGTGTAATGCACAACGATATATTTGATATCGTTTCCATACCGGCTCGATGCATTAATCGTCTGGAGCTTTTGATTAATCGGTAATCCGTTGATGGATGCCGCCTTGGACGTGATCGGATAGCCGACCGCGCCAATAACCGGCGCACAGAAAAGGACGGCCGCCAACGCAACCGCCCTTGCTTGTTTCAGTAATTTATTTCTCTTCGTCTTCATCGGCATCATCTCCTTTATGCTGGAATCTCCAGAACAGATCTGCCACATAGGTCCATCCCTTGGTCGCCACCAGCGCCAGGACAAATCCGATCACGATCATGGCAATGACAAAGTACCATGTCACCGGGAAGCCCGTCATATCCACATAGGCAAAGTACGCCACCAGGGTAAACACCACAGACAGAACCAGAACCTGTAAATCGGTCGGGATGCTGCGCAGTCCCGGCAGTCCTTTTGTCACCTGGGTAATCACGACGGTCAGGAAACAGATGACCCCTGCCACAAAAATCAGGAGATTGAGATTCTCCATCACCATTTTAAAAATATCCAACTGCATCGCTTCTACCATAAGTCATTCCTCCTTTTATTACTCAATTTTTGATTGGAAGTTCCTGTACTTCCTCCAATAAATGTGTTACCATCCCATTCCCTCCCAGAGCATGGTAGGCATCATACATTTCTATAAAATTTTCAATTCCATGCTTTGTAATATAGCCTCTTCCTGACCATTCCTCATGGTACTCTATTAACTGTACTCTTAAAAGAAGCATAGTTCCTTTACTGTTTGCATCCCTGCTCTTTTTCTGCTGTTTCAACAGCCAAACAATATATCCCAAGAGAATAGGCAAGATAATCGTATAGGTTTCCAGTAATAATTCTTTCATCTGATCTGCCTTTCCATTGTCATTTTTTGCACAAAAATAAGACCGGTTCACGGTCTCGCTCTGATCTCTGTCATCTTCTTTTCCTCTGTCTTATGCTTCTGAGTCTCTAATCATCTCATCCTGAATCTGATGGACATACTCACGAAAGGCATCTTCATCTTCTCGGCACTGTCCAATATTTTCCTTATACTTTTCCGGATCCACTGCACTAGATGCAATGGTCATATTTACCGGATCTGCTGAACTGATGACTGCCTCAAAGGCCGCTACATCTACTTCTGTTTCATCTACCTTGATCCGGCTGACTCCTCTTAGCGTTATTGTCTTCTCCGTTAATGTATACATATCGTTCTTCCTCCTGATTTTTATTTTTCTCTTTTAAGCTGAAACTGCGATTACCTGCACCCCAAAAGCAGTCGTACTAGGCCGATACTTGTGCAATGTAAACTGCGTAGTAGTGGCACCGTCAGCCCATACTGAGGTATCATTCTGCCCAGTCTGTGCCTGTACAATTACAATCGGTGCTTTCTTAAAAGCTTTTGGGAACTTCACAACCTGCGTCTCCCAGGTATTTGCTTTTGATATGCTGACGGATATTGAAAATGCCTGTATGTTTTGCTCAATTTTAGTTACTCGACTTGTAACACTGCTGATGTTACTTTTATTCGTATCAACTTGAGAAAGATATGTACCAACATTTTTACCTCCTATAGTTGTTGTTCCAGAAAATGTAGCAGTACTAGTAAAATAAGAGGGTAAAGCGACTTCGAATCCATCCTTTTCAGATGCTTTACCAATGGCTAATCCTTTTCCCGTGGAACGCCAGTTGAGTAACAAAGAAGTGGTAGGTACAGTCATTGTACGTGATACGCTCGTAAAATTATCAGTAATAGTCAGTTTGATCTCATAACTTGTTGTTGCTGCAAAACTTCCCCCCAATGCTCCTGTCGCAATACTTATACTATAAGAAGAAGCAGTACCAGATGTTAAATTTGAATAACTGCTTGCAGTGCTTGCCTTATATTGAATTAAATAAGATTTTTTGTTTTTGCTATTCAAAGAAGAAATAGATCCTGTAGCTGAAATCTTTAGATAAGTACCAGAAGAAGAGGCAGTACCAGAACTATTAACTCGACTTACAGTAAAAGTAGCAATTGATGGGGTAGAATAAGATAACACTGAAATAGTTGTGCTTTTAGAAGCAGATCTGCCACGAGAATCTTTCACGGTGGCAGTAATTGTAATTGTACCTGTAGTGGTAATTGCAGGAGCAGTAAAAGAAGAACCAGAATAAGATGTACTCCCAATTTTTGTTGAGTAAGAACTAATAGTACTTCCTTGCGCTCCAGAGGCGCTAATCGTCACTTTGGGTCTTGATTTTCCTTGTACATAACCGCTATATGTACTATAATATCCAGACGCATCGCTGACAGACAGAGAGGATATTGTTGGTACGACAGAATCAGGAACAGTACAATGAAAGTTAATAATTTTTTCGCCAATTTGCGTATTCCCATTATATGTAATACAACGTATTCGTCCATTCCCTGATGTCTGATTTTTCATTCCACCTATAGAAGCCCAACTTAAAGATGTATTAAACGAAACAGAGGTAGAAGTGGTTTTTGTTGCTACTGTAGTCCAGCTTCCCACATAAAAATCATGTTGAATCGTATGTGTAAAAGATGACGATGCTCTGTTAATGCTAACAGTGATCTTTCCACCTAAAGCCACAGATGTAGGGCTACAGGTAATAGTAGAAGCTCTAGGGATCGTAGAAAGTGACATAGAACCACTTTTGGATGCAGTGCCGATATATCTACCATTCCAACTAATATTCATAGTCAATGAAAAGCTAAAATTAATTGATTTAGTACCATCTGCATTATGTGAAATAGTAGTAGTGCCAGAAGCAATTGTTTTACTTCCACTACCACCAATTGTTGTTGTGCCAGATTTTACCGTAGAACCATTAATGATAATACTAAAGCTTTTTGAAGCGTTAGATGAAATAGCAGATGGGCGATTAATCACAAGACTATAATTCACTGTCGATGTATTGTTTGCAACACTTTGAGATGTCTGAGTTACGGTCAATGTGACGGTAGGATTCACGGAGTTAATACCCGGATTGTATGTAATTGAAGCCATAGATCACGCTCCTTTCCCCGTAAAATAAAAAATCACATGCTAAGAAACCAGCATGTGACTTAAAAAATTCCAAAACTTAAACTCCCATTGTCTTCTGGGCGAAAAGAAAATTTTCCTAATTTCATAGATGTTTCAATAGTTGCTTGTCCAATATGCAACGTACTTGAATCAATCCAAGCTACCTTTGTTGTTCCACTGCGAATATACAGTCCATTACTATCAATTAGAACATTATAACCACTAGCACTAGACTTAATTACTAATCCAGAGGAAGAGAAATCAAAAGAAGTATTTAAAGTATTTTGGACACTATTAATTGCATCCTGTACTTCATGAATATCAATACTAACACCATCTACTGTTTGTAAAATAGAAGAGTAATCTCCTTCTGCATCTTGAATTCGTTGTAGAATATTATTTAGCGCAACACTTAAACTAGAAGATGAGCCTCTTGCGCTTTCAATTTCTGCGGAGATTGAATCGGACGTTTGCTCTAATCGGCTAAGTTTTCCAGATAACGAAGTGACTTGAGACATGATTCCGGCTGCAGTTTCTTGTACAGTTGTAATAGAGTCTTCGGTATCTTCTGGGGACGGGCACCATGCGGTAGGGGTATATCCTTCTTCCAACTTTAGATTTTTTATATAAACTATGATATTTTGACTAAAATTGTAACTATAAACATAAAAATATATAGACTTTGAGAAATCGACATTATTGTTTAATGGAACTTTGACGAAGCAACGTCCCCATTGATTAATGGGAAGATTTGTAACTTTATACTGTCCTGATCCCAAAGAACGAGCAGTATCACCAGATTTTGTATAATAGAACCCACCATAAACTTGTCCTCCATTCCCTGTTGCATAAGCATCAAAAGATAGAATATAGCTATCTGCCACATACTTAATGGTAGATAAATTCTGCGAGATTCCTTTCCAGTTACGGGTTCCATCACTTTCATTGAACTCCATGACGTTATATCCAAAAGTATCATCGTTTACATGTGCGTGGTAAGATGTAGTGGGGTTGGTAATCCCACTATTATATCCACCCCAGCGAGTAGCATATATATTTTCATGCTTATTTGTTCCGCTGTCTTGTTCAGATGTTCGACTGAAATCAGAATTGAATAGAAGATTTGTTCCTCCGCTGGCAAGATCTTCAGGAGCCATTGTCCAATCTGTCGCTTTATTTCCTTTTTCCACCTTAATCCAATGGATTGTAGAGTCTCCTGTAACAGTTCCATCGTTAGGAAAACGGAAAATGGAATTATAAGCATCTTGACTCATTGTATCGCTTGGCACACGATCTGTAGAATATCCAGGAAATGTAAAGGTTGCAGATACAACCTGTTTAGAAGTTCCAGATACTTTTAGAGTTGCGAGATAGCGATAACCGCCAGAAACATATAATTTATAATCTGTAACCTTTGAGGCAGGGGTTACACATAGAGTTACTGTATATTGCTGATTCGTTACATAGAGTTCTGTGGGGTAGTAGTTTGCCATATCATAAGCATTGTTCGTATAGGTTACACCAGAGCCAAGTAGTAAGTTTTTCCCACCTATTTTAATATTCGAGATTGTAGTATTAATGCCACTTGCAGACTGTTCGATTGCAGAAGTCATTTGAGCAGTGGTAGGATAATTCTTTAAACTATCTTTTGTAGCATAAGTTTTTGACACTTCAGTTTTGATAGAAGATGCAGATTGTGAAATTGCAGAATTCATCTGCGTAGTCGTGGAATAATTCTTAAGACTCTCTTTGGTAGCATAAGTACTTGATACAGTACGCTTAAATCCTGTTACATCTTGTTTTAATTCTGAGTAATTGTCTTCATTATCCTGCACTCTCGTTGTGATAGATTCGATTGTTTGGGTGATTTTCGAGAATTTCTCACTGATATTAGAATCGTTTAAATTGTATGTAGCACCACTGGACTTTTCAACATAACCACCGTGGATTTCACTGTTATAAAGTTCTACCCAATTTTCACCATCGGAACTTACTTCCAATCGATGATTATAAGCACGGTTATCACTATAATAATGCCATACACGAATAGCATCTACATCTCTGTGGATCTCGCCCAGATCAAGCTGCAAGTATACCCATAGTCCGCCACCGGAGACAGTAATATATGGACTGGAAGCAGTACTTCCGTCAGTATAGAGGGTCAGATTTGATGCTGATATAGAAATATGGTTTGAATTAAAGGCCTTTGCCGTCAATCCTTTTGCAATGTTTGTATCACCAACCATGATTTGACATTCTACATAATGATTGCCATCGTTCGATGTGCTTCCATGTAGCCAGTCACGAATATAGCGAATAGATGTGGGAACAACATTCTGCTTCGTCCCAATAACAGATTCAATCCTATTTGCCTTTTGTGATACTTGGGAAATTTCCCCATCCAAATCCTCCACAGTGCCTTTGATTTCGTTTGCGGTCTGTGTAAATTCAGATTTCTTCTACAACCTGAGTAATGTGATCCGCTGTCTGTTCCACGTAAGAACGCTGTTCCATACTTATGCCAATTTCGTTGTACATTAATGGAGGCGTATATAGTTTTGCACTATGGATTCTATCTGTTTCAGTACGAGAAAACATTGCTAAAATGGCATCTGTTTCATTCACCCATTCCCAGTCTTCTTGATTTTTTTGAGCCAGATCATATGATTTCCAACCGGAACCACTCTGGAACCACACTAAGAAAGCAGTGTGAGCATTTAAAACAAGAATATCTCCATCTTCATTCACAAGGATACGGTCAGATTCATCAGTCAGTATCCATTGATAATTAGTTAAAAGAGATTCATCAATACGCATCACTAAATAGATAGGAGTATCTACGACATTAGCAACATTAGTATTGATGCTCATGTTCGGAACAACAACTTTAGCTGCATTCCACATTATCCAACCATCATCTTGATTTTCTTTAGAGTAGACATAAATCCAGTTGTCATTCGCCGTTTTCAGATCAGAATAGTTTACTTTCCAGTTGATTCCAGATTTTCCTTCAATATTTCCAATAGCATCTTCAAAATCGCTTTTTGACACATATGTATCGGAAACCTCAGTTTTGAACCCTTCAACCGTTTGTTTCATCTCACTTACTTTTTCAGTGAGAGAGGATACTGTACTTCCATCAGCCTTTTTACTGACTTCTGTTTGCACATCTTTTACTGTCTGCTGAATCCCATCGATAGTGATTTTTTGTTGTGATACCTGGTCACGGATTGTCTTTACTGTACTTTTGTCATAATTATTAACTGCGTTTGTAATGTCTGTCTGCCATACTTTGTTTGTGATGGACTGTTCCACATTATCTACCTTGTTTTCCAATCCTTGCATGGTAGTAGTGATTTCTTCAATGATTGGCTTAAGGTTATCACTATCTTTTAAAATGGGAATAGTCTGTCTATCCAATGTAATAGATACCTGATCTGCCTGACATAACGTACACCGAATACTATGTAGATCTGCGGAAGATGGTGTATATGTTACAGAGCTTTCATTTTGACTGGATAAATATTTGGTAGAATAGGAGGCTCCATTTGCAGATTCTTCAATTAAAAACAATCCCTCATAAGAAACCCGCTCAATGGAATTACTCATTCGCGAATAAGCATTACATGTAATGGATTCCGGTGTAAGCGTATCATCCAGATTTTTACTAATCACATAAGATGATGGCTCTAACTCATAGATGACCATAGATCCTTCAGCCCCATCTTTGGTCTTGCTCCATGTAAAATATTTTACAATTTGTTGATCTCCAACGGCAAAAGTGATGGTAATGTTCCCAGTTAAAATATTTTTTCCACCAAAATCAGCACCTTTCGCTACGTTTAAGATGATTAATCCATCCGTATCTGACGTAGCAGCGCTGTTTGAGCCTAATGTTACACCACTAGGTAACAAGCCAACAACAGCAGTAGCACCGACCTTTTCTGTACCGACATATCCTTGGAATGGAATATTGATCAGAAATCCTTCTGACACAACGCCCTCTTCGGTGCATGGAATGTTCTGAGCTTCATTCCCAATAATAATATTAATAGCAGAAGTTCCATCTTTCCCTTGCTGTGCAAGAGTCCATGTCATATCTTTGAAGAATATTAATCCATCTATGGAAATCGGTATACGGAATGAACCATGATCCGAAGTTATGTCAGTATTGTTTTCTACGGATAGAGTGACAGTATCTTTTGTTTTGCTTGCGGTAATTCCATTTGCAGAAATCACTTCGCCGATCGTAAAATCTTTTCGTTCTTCTATTCCTTGGAAAACAGTAACAGTAGAAGAGTAAGTTTGAGCAGAAATAGCAGTATGAGTACCATAATCTACAGCAAAGCTAACATTTTCATTCGAAAGAATGACTGTATAGGCATCAACACCATTTTCGCCCTGAATTTTAGACCAAGAATAATCCGAGGGGATTTCGGATTCAATCATGCTATCTTTATTATAGGCAATTCCAATGTATATTGCCCCATTAGGATCATCTGTTAAATCCGACCCATCGGGATTTTGAGAGTACTTTACCCAAAAGTATTTTGAATCGGCAGATACGCCATCTTTACCGTTTTGCAGAATCACTATATCTAGTTCATTACTGCTAAAAACCACATATACCGCCTCCTTTCATCAATAAAAAAGACTATTGATTTCTCAATAGCCTCAGACTGTAGACAATCGCCCTCTTTTTGGAGGCGGTTGTCTATTTTCAGTTTA
>OLVP01001489.1_pt1 | contig 13798 bp, 30 predicted proteins | sample 1673281 | NCBI WGS metagenome assembly OLVP01 (sample SAMEA3178940, study PRJEB25190) | human gut metagenome | biome: human gut; feature: human-associated habitat; material: faeces | place: Austria | collected 2013
GGGCGAAGGAAGTGGCCTTCGACTATACAACGGATCATAAACGACGGGTCGATTACATGCGTTTTAAGCCGCTGAATAATTCTGTGTCGGGAATTGAGAAAGGGGACTTTTATTGCTACGAAATTAAAAGCTGCGCCGAAGATTTCAGATCGCCTAACGGTCATAACTTCCTAGGTGATTACAACTACTATGTAATGCCCCGTGAAGTGTTTGCGGAGATCCAGACGGAAATCCCGTATGATATCGGCGTACTTGTCCCGGATGGCAATACACTAAAATCTGCGAAAAAAGCGCTGCGAAGGGATCGCGAAAAGTCTATGCCGGAGATGCTGCTCATGATGTGGCGGTCTGCGGCAAGAGATGCAAGGAAAAGGAGTGATTGACCAATGATGCCAACATGGAAAACCCATATGTCCGAAAAAGAGGCAATCCAAATGTACGACAGCGGCTGGTGGCAGGATGCGACGGACGAGGCAATCTTGGACCGTCAATTGTTCGAGCGGCGGACGATTATGCCTTTTGGCATTTTCGTTGGTGCTCTTGAGCGGTTTCTTAATGAGCCGTTGAGCCAGACTGCTTTCGAGTGTCCAGAGCTATTGCAGCAGATGTATCTCGCCAAGAGAGACAGGCTGCGGCGAGCAATCTAAGAAATGTGTGAAGGAGGAATACAAATGGAGTGCGGAAGATGCGAACACTACAAGGTCCACAACTGCAAGCGCCAGTGCATGCAACTGCCTGATGGCAAAACCTGCGCGGATTGTATCCATGTGGAGCGCTGCACGCTGATGTTCGGCGCCAAATCCGAAAATACGAACTGCGGGTTTGAACCGATTCGATTTAAGGAGCGGAAATAAAATGGAAACAAAGAAATTGATTAAGGCTGTCAGGCTATGCGGCAGCACTCCAAAGGTTGACCAGTGCAGGCAGTGCGCTTATTGGGCTGGTGGCGATATGAGCAAGTGCATCCCGAAGATGACTTCCGATGCCGCAGCGATGCTTTCCTCGTTGGAGAGTGTTCTTGAACAGTTTAAGCGCGCTCTTGCAATGATGTGGTTTGCATATGTCAACTGCGATAAGGAGTTTCCACACAGCTATGAGACTGAGGCGCTTGCAGACGCAGAACGCCTGCTAGGGTCTTGGGCGGAATGCATGCCAAAGTATCTGCCGACCAAGAAGGAGGATGCGAAATGTTCATCGATTTTATGACAAGCCGGCAACTGCTGTCAGCCTATCTTAAGGCGAATCATCCGGATGCATCGGTTCTGGTCATCTGGACGGACATAATCGACAGCTTCGATGAATGGGAAACCGTGAAAAAGGAGCTTGACGAGCTGGGACATCTCCCGCCTGCCAACTTCATGCTGCCCGGCATTCTCATTATCGAGATGCCGAAGCTGATAGCACTCAAGCTGGTCAATCGACATGACAAAGGTGGAATCGTCATGGAAGTTTACGAAAATGGAGAGTGCGTCCATGAGAACCGTTAAGGAAGACTGCCATGAGAAAATCTTTAAAACGGGCTATTGGTCAAATGTTGACCTGAAGGAGCCGGATTTTTTGTTTCTGCAAGATATTGTACTCGCATCTGCGCCACTATTTGGATCGGTCGGGACAATATGTCTTGGTGATTATCTACATGGCGTTTGCTCTGTTGCCGCACTTGCGCTGCATAACATCTTCGGGTATCAGATTTTGTCCTTATATGATGTTAACGAGGCAAAAGAATACGGCATTAAAAGCAAATATGGATCAGATTTTCCGATCATTCATGATTTTTGTTACGACCCGAAGCATGATGTTTATATAGATGTGCGAGGCGTCATTTCCCGATTCGATATCTTTATTTCGGAATTCGATGATTTCATCGAGGATCCGAAACGTGCAGAGGATTGGGTGACAAAAATCGGATTTCCATCGAGATATTTTGATTCCTGTCAGCAATGCATGGGTGGAGACACAATGATGTACTACTACACTGTAATTGTATCATGGATCAAAACCCATAAGGAAATGTATATCGGTAAAAATCATTGATTAAGAACGGAGGAGAAGTATGATTAAATCCCTGAATGACGCCTACGAGAGCAAATTTACCTACTGGTGCAATGCGCTAGGCGAGATCAACCTTCCGTGGAGGAAGGACGACTATAACGGCCAAGTATCTGAACTGCCGCCAAAAATCGCCGCACTGTACCGAGAAAGAGGTGTCATTGATTGCGGCGTCAAAAATTATGTTATAACCGACGATGATAAACTCGGCTTAGGATACTGCTGGCTGGTTGATTACCTTTGGCTGTCTGACCTCGGCCTGAGTGAGGACGAGGACGTTTCGGCCGAATTGGAATCGGCAGCGCAGGCTATCCAGGAAATGTTCCCGTATGCAGATGTTTACATCGGGACAAACACTGATCTGGATGGTCACGAGATCGTTCTATTTATCCCCAGTGACAAGCTGGTGACTTTCCGGACGGACACTGCCCACAAGGAAATGGGCCTCGGAGGGGAAATCTACGACCTGATCAGAGATGAATTCAAAAAGAAAAAGCGCGAACAGGATGAGGTTGTTCCTCAAACGGCAATATCCCGCTACCTTGCTTTTATCCGTGCCGAATTCGTCCGCGATGCCCAGTTTTACAATGGCGAATCGCTTTCGGACGATATCGACATTCATGACGAGGAGCACGAGGACAACTGGTCCGACATTAACGGATCGGTACTCATATTTGACGGCAAGGCCAAATCCGAGAAGGAAGTCATTGGACTGCTGAAGTTGCTGTATTCGTGCAGCGAAAACGAATTCCTTGTCATTAAGGTCGAGGATGATAGTTGCATTGGCAACCCAAAGAAAGCCGTTACGCGCTATCATTACGAAACCGGCAAGGTCGAGACAGAGGTAATGGGTTCAGGCTCCAGTTTCTCTTTTGTCAGAACTACGGACGACGAAGCGGAGGCATTTAGGCTTTACTTGGATCCGAGCCGAAATTACCTGATTCGATGGCGTATGGAAGACGGATTGAAGATTACTGATACATGGGATCGTAATTCGCAGTCGTGGCTGCCGGCGTCCATCACCCGAGAGAAAGGAGTTCGGAAATGATCACAAAAGATCAAGTTCGAAAGGGTTTTGCAAAAGGGATACTCAACCTGGCTGCAAATCCGGAGATGGAAACCGGTACAGTCTGCACGATTGGTGACCAGTGGTTTTGCATCAGCGACACTGCGGACAGGCTTTCGCCGGAGGAGTATCTGAGAGCCGTTCCAATGCCCATTGTCCATGAGGAAGTGTACGAGGCATTGGATGGTATGGACAAGGAAGAGGGCTTTGATGATCTGTATTCCTACTGTGCTGCGGTGCTCTCGCTTGTCGATGAAGAACCGGGCGGAGATCATGACACCTCCCAGCAGCAGGGACGCGAATATCAGATCACAATGGAACGCACCGAGCGGGTCTACTTCACGTTTCGTGCGCCTGATGATGAATCAGCGGAAAGAATGGCCGCGCAGATCTACGACTATGCCATGGACAATCCCTCGTGGTTTGCTGATGGCAACATCGATGGCGATTATGCGCTGTGCGACGATCAGGACAGGACGCTCATCGACTGGGTTTAAGGGAGGTTCACTATGTATTACATTTTGTATGAGGATACAACCGGCAAGAACACTTGGGAACTCGTTTCCGGTGAGGACGCCATGCAGATACGAGTGAGCGAACTTATCCACGAGCTGCACTGCGAGGCAGACGATATCATTGTCTTTCCGGAAGATGCGCAACTGGATTAAAGGAGGCAAAGGCTATGAAAGCAGTAGACATCCTCTGGGACGTGGATGATCTAAGAGATCTGACCCATTTGCCCAAAGAGGTCGAGATCCCTTCGGGGATGACGGATCTGGACGAAATCTCCGATTACTTATCGGATGTTACGGAATTCTGCCATAGAGGATTCCGCATCGAGCTGTAATGATAGCTGCCCCATCCGAAACATCGAGATGGGGCAGCATCAAAAAGGAGGAAGGATCATGGCCGAACGTCCAATGTCTGGGATACGTCTTAGAGACATCCGGATAAGGAAAGGACTCAGCCAAACACAGCTTGCCAAAGACGCTGGCGTGTCGAGAGTGACGATCCGCAGATTGGAGAAGCAGGGGCTTGAGCATTGCGTTTTGCTCACTGCAAAAATCATCGCAGAAGCCTTGGGTGTCACCATTGACGATCTCATTTCTGCCACCGGCGAGAAATAGTTTTTACATATCGAGAAGATCACCCTATCCGGACACCGTTCGGATAGGATCTGTCTCGGTAGCAAAGGAGCAATTATCATGATTACAAAAGAAAAAATCTCCCGTGGGATGGAGCAGGGCGTCATCCGTCTCGTTGCCGATCCCAATATGGGAAGCGGGACCGTTTGCAGCATCGGTGACAACTGGTTTTACTTTGGCGGACTTACCGCTGAGGAACTGTCGCCGGAGGAATACCTAAAAGAAGTCCCAAAGCAGGATATTGTCGATGAGATTTTCACGGTTCTTGAAGATTTCAAGAAATACGAGGCAGAGTTTGGTGATGAGTATAGATACTACGACGCTGTGCTCGCTGAAGCTGGCCTCTGAAAGGGAGCGATAAGATGAGCACAACGGAAATTTACGTCTTCGGAAAAGACGGTTTTGCCCGATATTATGCGGAAACCCGTAATGCATGGAGAGGTGCAATAGCAATATGGTCGTTTCTGGAAGAAAAGTATCTCCCGCCGTATATTCCTGACTACGTTACAGGTTGTAACTGGTACTATCCAAGCATAACGCCGCAGGAAGTTGAAAAACGGTTGGGATATAAACCGACGAGATTATCGCCCACGTTCAAAAAAGGCAATAATCCAACTCAGGAAATCTGGGATCTTGCAGATGATTTGAGGCTGTCACGACACGAGCGTATTGTTCTTCATACTACATTTGACCATTGTCTGGTTAAGAAGGAAGACATCCCCGTTGTTGTCAAGGCATTCCGTACGTTCGAAGGGGAGACCAGCCTTCCGGAACAGGCGGATATTCTGGATCATATTGCACAGGAAGACGATGTAATCGCCGTAGGCTGGAATCAGACAAGCATAAGTGCTGATAACTGGGGAAACTACGGTTTCAACCCGGTATCGGGCAAGCGGGAGCCATACAACTGTTTGTATCCCAACAACCTTGAATGGGAACATTACTGGCTTTTTGACGAATTAAAGGAGGGAAAACATGATACTCAAATGTGATGGCTGTATTTACGAACCACATTGCCCCTCTGAGATCCATTGTCAGGGATGTGCTCGTATTTACGTCGATAACTGGACCGCAAGACCAGAAGTAATTTTAGGTAAAACATGCTGGATTAACCCGCATTATAGCGGATCCGATGGACATACATACGGCGAATGTCCGGTATGTCATCGCTTGCGGATCGTTGATCACTTTTGTTCTCACTGCGGAACGCGTTTAACACTGGAGGGAGAAAATAAATGAAATATCCAGTCGGCACAAGAGTCCGCGTCGTTGATTGCTACAGCGGCGGCAATTTCCAAGTCGGGGATATCGTCCATATTGACCACATCGGGTTTGAAGATGACCTCGACTGCTACGGGGCGATTTCTCCCCATGATAATCGGATCTGGTATCTGCGCGAAGACGAGGTGGAACTCGTGGAAGAAAATCCGCCTTGCTACCTGCCGGAGAAGGACAATCCTTATCCGCTTTGTGTTGGCCGTGGGATGAAAGCATGTACCCATTGCACGCTATGGACGGATTACGATCCCGATAAAGACGAAAGCCGAGTGAACCGACCCTTGACTCGCTCGCAGATGCGAGAGATGAACGGTCAGCCGGTATGGTGTAAGGAAATGGGCTTATGGGCCATTCTTTACATCGAGGACGGCGGCGATTGCGCTGAAGTCCCTTTCATCGCGGGCGTATTTGGCCTTGAACGCGGTGTCGCAACCCAGTTCGACTACAACGTGCAAGACCGTAATCTGACACTGTACAAATTTAAGCCCGAAGAATGAGAAGGAGTGACTGAAAGTGATTGTAATTCACGGTGCCAGCGATGACCTTGTTGAGATCGCTGGCAGTACATGGCCGGAAAGCGAGATCGGATGCTATAACAAGAATGTCCGTATCCATTTTGTTGATGGGACGGTAATCCGCATTGGATATCCGAAAGCTGACAAGGCCATCTGGTGGATCAGGGTCGAGCAGAAGGGTTCTGCCACGCAAATTCTGACCAAATGCGATAACGAAGACGACGAGTATTATACCGATGTTTTCGAAATCGGGGCAGAGATCAGAGACGTCGAAATTATCCCCAAAACTGCGGAGGACAACAGACCGAGCCAGCAGGAGAACAACTGTGTAGGCTGTCATCACCGGCACCCAACAAACGGAAACTGCATGGCAGTAGGCGGCTTCTGCACTGCTGTTCCGGCAGCGCACTGCCCGCTGATCCCTGAACTTAGAGCGCAAATTAAAGAACTGAAGGATGCACTGACGTTTTACGGATGATTGTATGGCTAAGTTATGCATTGACACTCCCCACGAATGAATTCGGGGGATTCTTGGCTCGACCTTCCGGGGCAGTGGTCGCTGGACATTATGCAGAACGGTGATGACTTCTGGATGATCGACATGGCTCCCGCGGAACAGTCTTTCTTTTATGACCGCGTTCCGCCTGAGCTGCGACGGCCATCGGAGGAGAAATGGCTGCCGGAGAAGCTGATGCTGGAGTGACTTGTGCTCAAATGGAGCACAAGTGCGGTTGCATTTGACACCAGAAATAGAGTATGGTATCATAATCATAAGCATTAAGAAGTACGGCAGACACCAGATCTGCGTCCAAATAACAATCAACAAGACAGACTATGCATTTTGCGTAGCCTGTCTTTTTTATTGCTACAAATTAAAGAGCAAAGGAGAAACACTATGGATTCACATCTGATACGACATTTATCACACCTGCCGGATCTCAACAGTCGCGTGTATCTGGTCACGAAAGATGACAGCAAGCCCGTAATATGTGATGTTCTGGGCTACTATCTCACAACAAGAGGCAGCTATGCACGGTTGTCACCAGTAGTACAGCCGCGAGGATGGGTCGGAAACCAGAGTTACTACTACAAGGTTTCCTTACTGTCTTTCGGGAAATCATGGTTTACGTCTTTGGCAGAAGCAGAAACGGAAGCGAAAAGGAGGAATAGTCATGGAAAACAAAACATTTAAGGTGTTCAGAAATGGCGCCGAGATCGACAAGGTACGTGTCAGAGTCACCATCGGGCATGTGATATTCAGCGACAAAGTGGATGAGTACGGCGATCCCGTTGGCGGCAGACCGTACTACGACCTCAACGAACCGGGCATCACTATTCAGCCGTGGACGCCGAAGAGTAAGCAGGAAAAGCACGACGACACCCGTTTTGAGCCGCTTGTACCTACAGAACACGGTGCCTTGGGTATTATCCAGAGTCCTGATCCCGATTATCCGGGCCTATGGGTCGCACTCAAAACGCCTGACGGAAGTATCCGGGAATATGTTTGCGTCGAGGAAAACTGCAACACGCATGACCTTCAGGTTCGTGTATATACCGAGCCTGACAACGATGGAGAGCCTACGGTGCTCAAGATTAGACATTGGGAGGAAAACTAATGAGAAACGAAAACTATATTAACGAGCTTGTCGAATTTCTTAATAACGATGCGCTGACGGAAATGGAGATACAGACCGAATTTGGCGAAGACGAGCGTTTTGAGACGTTTATTAAGCTAAAACGCACTTCGCCCAGGGCGGGGAAGCCGATGCTATGTGTTTATGGCGTCCCGACACATCGAAAGGGCATGTGCGTTGCAGAAAAATATATCCTTATGGGTGTTTGGCTTAAAGATCGGCAGCGGCTGGTCATTTGCAACCCAGACGGATATCTGTTCGAGTGCCTTTACGCCCCTGACTTTCGAATTCCGATTCTGGAAGATTGCTGCTGGCGTTCTACATATGAGAATGAGCTTTTGAAACAGGAACAAGTAATCCGGGCAAAGTTAGAAAAAGAGGTCAGCATCGAGGTCGGGGAAGAAGACGATTACCGGTGGAGTCGGCAGATTGCCTATTACATCATAACCGGGGAGGCTGGCTATCCAGCAAATGCTTTCAGATCCTCGTTCCATACCTTTGATGAGGACTACAGAAAACAGGACAGAATGAGCAAGCTCTGGATGGTTGTTGAGCCGGAGGAATTTGCAGCAGAAGTTGCAAAGGAGTATCTGGAGTACCAGAAGGACGCGGCTGTATATGCGCTGACTAATGAGGGCATATACAAACAAGAGCTGGAACGGTATCAGTCGAATATCCCGGAACTTGTCAAATGCGGTCGGAATATCTTCCGCTCTATCCCGGAGGGTGCGAAAACGGTGGGCATCACTATTAGCGTCGGTGAAGAACAGCTTTCCGGCAAAATTGCAACGGACAGCCTGCTCGTGGGAGAACCCACCTATTATACCTTTGGCATTTCTCCCGCGCCTGTCCAGAAGGAATGCGAAGCTGCGCTTGGCGGATGCACTTTCCGGGCAGATCAGGTCGAGGAAATTCGGTACAGAGGTAAAATTATCTATCAGAAAAAGGAGGGGAACAGATGAAAACGGATTGCGCGAACTGTGCGCATCATGATGTGTTCTGGAAAGGATCCGGTTGCAACAAGAAGTCCGGTATGGAGCCGTGCATATTTGAATCCAAAGAAAGCCGGGATAAAAAGGAGGAAGAAAGAATATGAGCAAAAAATTCCAGTGGGATCAATGGGATTTTGATGGCGATGGGTCTGCATATATCATTGCCAAGTCTGAGTGTCCCAATCGGGAAGAAGTACCACTATACATCGTTAAAGCCGACGGACTGCACCCTGACGTGCTTAACCCTGATCTGGGCGACTGCCTTTGCACTGATATTGTTCAAGAGGGTTGGTGCAAATATCAGGTGCGGTCGGATTGGTTAGACCATGATGGAGCTGCCGGTGGGTATGTTGTCGAGCTTGGTTCGCATAATACCCCGCACAAAGGCTGGTTCCCTGTATGGGTCGTCCGCCTCGGCGCATGGTACTGAAAGAAAAAAAGAGGATTTCAATGACATACCGAGAAGGGAAAAAACTACACAACGGAGATGAAATTCAAGTTAAATCCACGGGCTGCTTTATGCACGTCATCGGCGTAGAGGTCCAGCCTAAGGATGTCTTCATCCGGGCAACCGATGGTAATCTGTATCATCACACCGCCATTCGATAGCAAAGGAGGAACCAGTATGAAACCACTCATTTTGATCATCGGTCCGACCTGTTCGGGCAAGACAACGCTGGCAAAAGCAATCCGCGACATATACGGACTCAAGATTGCTAAGTCTACGACTACACGGCAGCCGCGTTTTCCGGGCGAGGACGAATATCATTTTGTCACGCCTGAAGAGTTCGACAACCTGACGCTGTTGGAGCAGACCGAATATGCAGGCCGCAAATACGGAATGACCAAGGAAGAGCTGGAAGATAGCGATATCTTCGTATGCGATCCGAATGGTGTCATGAGCGTCCGAAATGCCTACAGGGGTGACCGGCTGATCTTTGTAGTCCGTCTGGAACTGGACAACATGACCCGGCGGGCACGGATGAAGAAGCGTCGTATGAGCGATCAGGATATCCACAAGCGGGATGTTGCTGATTACAAGGCATTCCGATCCGGACACTGCTGCCCTTCCGACCTCCATATCCACGCAAATATGCCGCCTAAAAAACTGGCGAAGTTTGTGATGGAATATATCGAGACATATATGGCAACACAGGTCGGCGTATGGCAGGAGACCGATCCGGATTGCGCACAGTGTATCAAGATGGTCGACCGCAACAAGTTCGAGTGTATGCAGGTGATCGAGCTGTCCGAAACCGAATTTGCAGTATCGTCTGCATTTATCAATCTTTCCGACTATACGGACGATGAGCTGCTCAACGAAATCGCGCCTTTCGGATATGATTCCCTCACGTTGTTTTATGGCGTGTCCACCGACTATTATGCACGTCGCCTGATCACTGAGTGCGTCTTTGAGAATATGGCTCTCGAACATATCGAGAACATCCGGTTTGCTACCTACGAGAAGGCAGAAGCGTTTGTCAAAAGCAAAATTGGATAATTGCAACAGATATCCCCGCACATCATGTGCGGGGATACAAAACCATATTGTATACGAGGAGCGTTAAAATGGTACAGTACAAGTCTGCAAGATTTTACAACTGGGAAGAAATTGACAGCATGCTCCGCAAATGGGGAAGCGGCCACTTCCCGAGTGGAGGTGTATATGCCGCAGGCGAGCGGGATGAGAATTCTTTTGCGATCTGGTTGAAATATCTTCTGCCGGAGGACAAAGAAAAATTCCAGCGACTCGTTAAGGACAGCGATGAGGATACGCCGGAAAATGCATGGCACGATGCTACAAACCCCGACTATCCTGAACTCCCTTATTCTCTGCCGGAGGACGTTTCGCTTAAAGTTATGGGTGATCTCATCGGCATGCAGGTCGATGTTGAATGTGCAATGTATGAGGGCGTATATTTCTTCACGGAGTAGGATTGGTTAAGGCTTTACATACAAATATACCAGCCACGCTTTTTGTGTGGCTGGTTGCATTTTTACCGTGAAGCGCCCGCAAATAAGTAATTCATACGCGCAAAAAGTCACAATCTTGCGGCTAGCACTGGATCTCAAAATATAATCTCAGCGATTCCTGTTGATTTTTGCGTTCGGTCTGAGTATAATAGAAGTAGGGAAATCCCTACTTTCCGTTCTTCAGAAAGGTGGTGCAAAGTCATGTTAGCGAAAGCGTTTGTAGACAATGCTAAAGTTATGGCAAAAGGGCAAATCACAATCCCGAAGGATGTCCGTGATGTGCTTGGTGTGTCAAATGGAGATCGTGTCACTTTTATCGTAGAGGGAAACACTGTCCGCATCGTCAATTCTGCTGTGTATGCCATGCAGGTGCTACAGCAGGAAATGGCTGGAGAAGCAGAACGCACTGGCCTGACCTCGGAAGATGATGTTATGGCACTCGTCGAGGAATTGAGAAATGAGGATAAAAAGGCATGAGAGTTCTGATCGATACCAATGTCCTCATTTCTGCCGCTCTGAGTGCAAACGGTACACCTTATCAGGCGTATGTAAAGGCGGCCTCTTATCCAAATCACGGTTTGATCTGTGAGCAGAACGTGGACGAAATGAAGCGGATATTCAATAAGAAATTTCCGAACCGGCTGGCGGCGCTGGACAAATTTCTTTCTGTTGCTTTGCTTACTCTGGAATTGGTTCCAGTCCCGACAGAGGAAGATATGACCGAAGCACAAATCAGAGATGTCAATGACCGCCCTATTTTGCGGGCAGCTATTGAAGCGAAAGCTGACGTGCTGCTGACCGGCGATAAGGATTTCTTAGAATCCGGCGTAAAACATCCGGCAATTATGACACCGGCAGAGTTTTTGAATACCTGAGAACGGCAGTAATTAGCTTGTGCTCAAATAGAGCACAAGTGATAAGACAGAAACTTCCTTCTCAAACCTGTTCAAGTTGACACGCCCCGGTAAATATGATACTATAATACCAAGCATTAAGAAGTACCACGCAGCCTTGTGCTGCGTAAACAAATAACTAAAACACAAGACAGATTATGCATTTTTGCGTAATCTGTCTTTTTTTATATACAAATTCAGAGAAGGAGGTTGCTATGAAGCTGTACCATGTAAGCTACAACAAGGTTGACCGATTCATCCCCCGCGTCCCAAAAGAGCGTGCGGAAGGCGAAAACGATGATATACCGCGAATATGCTTTTCGGATTCAATCGAAAAGTGTATTGCAGCAAAGCCGTCTGGGCCTACTGCGCTGGAGATAGCGGAAGAAGAAGGTATTCCTGTGTGTCTGTATGTCTATAGTATCAACACGGAGGACTATGACAAGCGTGATCTTTTTGATCCGACTGAGGTATTCCTTTGGGGTGTACCTGATGCGCGTATTACGCACGAATGGTGGCTTCTATGCGAGCCAGATGCCATATCTGAGTCTGTTATAGAGGTCATATCCTTCGACGTCCACTTACATCCGACAAGCGGCAATCCGATAGTAGAGCACCTTCGATATCTGCCTGCCGACCCAAAAAGGATGATATTAGGCGATCTCCTTACAGCAAAAGCACGCAGGGAAGATGGATTTGAAGACATCACGTTTGACCGTATTCTGCTTAATGTAGGGTCAGAAATAGGGAGGTTGTACAGGAAATCCTTACAATACACAATAAGGGAGGAGAACAATGAAATTTTTCGACGCGCTGAAACTTCTCGAACAGGCCGTTAGCTGCGGCCTGATCCAACAGGACGGTAATGATATTTTCGTTTGGCGAGAGGTAGGAAACCCGCCTGATGAGTTCCCCGAAGGTTGGTATCGGGAGAACATCATAAGCGTTGCGCAAGAACTCATGAATGATGAGAAAGGGCAACAGTTCCTTAAGGAGGAGGTTGAGAAAACCCGCAAATACCAGCGATACCAACTTCAATGGATGCTCGATCACGGGTATTCGCTTGACAACCTGATTTGCGGGCTTGCGCAAATGCAGGCAGAAGAATTGAAGTATGGCGATAGCAAGCCCATACCAATTGATTCCCTCTACCACAGATGGGTTAAAGATGTTGGGTTCGGATCAGAAATCTGGGCTTGCAGAGAAGAGTGGGAAACTACAGAAAATGGAAAGGAGACCGCATAATGAGCATGTATCAGTGTGCCACCCGTACGAACTATTTTCAGGTGAATGATGAGGAGAAGTTCCGTGAGCTGATGGGACACGTCGTTTCAGCCGAGGATAAGGTTGAGTTATTCGAAAAGGAAAGGGACGGCGTCCGCTACTTCGCTTTCGGCTGCTACGGTTCAGTCGAAGGCGTTGACGAAGCGGAATATTGCCGCGCCTGTGAATTCGACTACGGCCCCGACTCCGATGAATTCGACGACGATGATTATACCGAGAATCGGGATAATGTATTCATCACAATGCTCCAGAAATTAGTTGCTGAAAATGACGCCATCATCATTATTGAAACCGGTCACGAGAAACTGCGCTATGTCACGGGGATCGCAGAGATTATCACCCGAGGCGGTTACCAATACGTTGATATCAGCAATGCGGCTGTCGAAGTCGCTGAAAAGATGCTGGGCAACTCTGAATGGAGCACCAAAATGGAGTATTGAGAGAGAAGAAGGGGAGCAAAAATGATCAAGAAGAAATTAACTGAAAAGTACCGCCGTGAGCTGATTTGGAATTCGACGTCCGCAGAAACAAGGAACTATCTTCTCCCATATCCGCTTAATGTTTTGGTACAGGTGTTGAAGTTCGGAGGTACTGCACACTCTGCCTTAAGCCCGCAAATGTATAATGAGCAAGGGTTTAAGATGCTTAGGCACGATATCCTGACTGAAATCAACATGAGGCGTAAAATAGCATACAGGACGCCGCTGGAGTCGTTCGATATCGTTGAGAGGTGGTTTAATGACGCCCTTAACGAAATGGGCGACGCCAAAATGTGGATCAAACTCAAATACGAAGCATATCTGAGGACGAAAGATATCGCGGAACTTTTGAATCTAACTGCACGTAATGCGCAGTCTGCGATAGGCAGCCGTATAACAAACTGCCTTTGGAATCTTGAAAGCTTCCGTGAAACCTTGATCACAAAGGAGCCGTATGAGGAAGAAGATGTCGCATGAGAAAGGAGGACG
>OLVP01001500.1_pt1 | contig 13693 bp, 6 predicted proteins | sample 1673281 | NCBI WGS metagenome assembly OLVP01 (sample SAMEA3178940, study PRJEB25190) | human gut metagenome | biome: human gut; feature: human-associated habitat; material: faeces | place: Austria | collected 2013
CGATTTTTTATAGATGAATTAAGTGTCAAGAACCAATTTTGGTGTTGAGCCAAAACAATACTTATATCTTAATACTGAATCCTATAAACTTTTAAATTATTTAAAAGAAATTTATCTAAAGAAAATATCAATCATTAAATCATTTTATAACATATCATATATATGTGAATTTAGTAATTTTAAATTAAAATATTTATCTCTATCTTTTTCATTTGAAATATTTAATAGCTCTTTACAATGCAAGCAAGTATCTAAGCTAAATGTACTTAAACACTTTATTTCCATGATATCCATCCCCGATTGAATCAAATTCATTATTACATACTTACATAATGATTCTCCTTCAAAAGTACCAATTACTTTATTCATTACTTTATATACAACTGGACTAATGTGTCTAGGGTTTATTTGTTGTCCGACTTTATTAATAAAAAAATTCTTTCTATTATCGTCTAATATTTCATTTACTTTTAAAATTTTATCTCTTAAAGAATTATATTTTTTAAAATCGCGAGCTAAATTATCCGGAAGTTTAATCCATATACCATTAATTCTAAGTTTATTAACATCTTCTAGATAATCTTCTTTATTTATTGTTAAAAAAACTGCATTTTTTATTCCCGTTAACATTACTAATTTCATCATTATAGCTGATATAAATAATCCAGCTTCAGTTTTATAAGAGTTTTCTAAATCATAGTTATCTACACTGTATGACTCAATTATCCTATTACATTCTTTTAATAATTGAAAAAATTCATCATCACTAATGGGATCCTTCATTTGTGTCATATTTAATTTCAATTGCTCTATCTTATTTTTTATTGCTTCATCCAATGAATATATTTCTTTGGTACTATCGAATGTTTGATTATTAATATCATGATTGTATGCTAAATAAGAAAAAAAACCTTTTAACACTGTTATATAACTATCAACAGTTGATTTATAATTTATTCCATAATTATGCACATAATATTCAACACTATCTAATATCTTATTAATTCCTATACTATTTAAAATCTCTCTGTAATTCTTACTATTTGCTCCACACTCTTCTTCTAAGTAATTTATAAAAGCATCAACTTTACTATTATATATATCCTTAGATTTCTCTTTCGTCTGTTGTATAAATGAATTTTTCAAACTATTTAACATGATACACTCCATTCTCACTAGTTAATAACTTTTAATATATCTCATTCAATTTTTCATATCTTTTTCATCATGTGGAGATTATGTTTGAACATATCTTCTACTATTAGTTTTAAAATAATTACATGATAACTATAATTGTAACATATCATCTGATTTTATTAAGTAAAAATACTTATTTTAAAAATAAAATTCCTTCTATATGCATCTTAATTTTTTATCAATCCCCATTTATTTCATTCTATAAAAATAAAAAATAGATTTTCTAAAATACTCTCTTTGAAAATCTATTTTTAAATTAGAAATGAATCAATCCACTTACCATAAAGAAATTAATTCATTTTATAATTAATTCCAATGCAAGAGCTTATCTATGTAAACCTTATCCCCTACTTTGTTTCGTAATAAAAAGACTACCTTTCGGTAGTTTCAATACCTATTCATTTAAACTTGATTTATTCTACAATCTACAAATCACCCTACCAGCGGAGGAAAGCCATGACTTTGCTCTGCGAGCAAAACACATGGCGCAGGGGACCCACCTTGTAAAATAAAAAAGTTGCGAAAGGCAACCTAATTTATACTCATTTAAGAAGTGTTAAGACTACAACTTAGGAATCACCCCGGCTATTGAGGATTGTTCACTTCGTTCACTGCTGGGGGCCCCACTCCGTTTCGTAATAAAAAAACTACCTTGCGGTAGTTTTTTTATTACTTCACTTTCGATCCGTTTGGTAATTCATCGATGATTGTTGGTAATGTTAATGTTCCGTCGTTAGATGCTGCTAAGACCATACCTTCTGATAATTCTCCACGAAGTTTTACTGGTTTTAAGTTTGTTACAACTAAAACTTTACGTCCAACTAATTGTTCTGGTTGGTAGTGTTCAGCGATTCCAGATACGATTTGACGAACTTCTGATCCTAAGTCGATTTGAGATACTAATAAGCGGTCTGCTTTTGGATGTTGTTTACATTCTTTGATTTGACCAACTTTGATTTCTACTTTCATGAAGTCATCGATTCCAATTAATGGAGTCGTTTCTACTTCTTCGATTTTTTCTTCTTTTTTAGGTTCTTCAGTTGTTGGTTTAACTGATTGTGACATTTGATCTTTAATGTATTCCACTTCTACTTCTACCTCCAGACGTGGGAAAATAGGTGTTCCTTTTTCAACCACTTTTGTGTTTGTTGCTAATGTATCAAATTTAGTTAAGCTATCCCATGCTTTAGACGCTTCACCTTCGATTCCTAATTGAGCGAAGATTTGTGGCGTTGTACGAGGCATGAATGGTTCAATCATGATAGCAATTTGACGTAAAGATTCAGCTAAGTGATTCATAACTGATGCTAGTTTTTCTTTATTAGCTTCGTCTTTAGCTAATACCCAAGGTGCAGTTTCATCAATATATTTATTTGTACGAGCGACTAATGCCCAAATATCAGATAAAACGATACTAAATTGCATATCTTCAAAGTTTTTCTCAACTTTTTCAACTGTCATTTTAATGAAGTCTTCTAATGTTTGATCAAATTCAGTCACTTGACCAGCATAAGTAGGAATCACTCCATCAAAATATTTATTAATCATAGAAACCGTACGGTTTAATAAGTTTCCTAAGTCGTTAGCTAAATCAAAGTTAACACGCTCAACGAATGATTCTGGTGAGAATACTCCGTCTTGTCCAAATGGTAATTCGCGTAATAAGAAGTAGCGAACAGCGTCTAATCCATAACGTTCAATTAACATTTCAGGGTAAACCACGTTTCCTTTTGACTTAGACATTTTACCGTCTTTCATCATGATAAATCCATGAGCAAAAATTTTCTTTGGTAATGGTAAGTCTAATGCCATTAAGAAAATTGGCCAATAGATTGTATGGAAACGAACGATATCTTTACCAACCACATGAACATCAGCTGGCCAGTATTTATTGAATAATTCTTCGTTATCTGATCCATATCCTAAAGATGTGATGTAGTTAGATAATGCATCTACCCATACATAAATAACGTGTTTAGGGTCACCTGGAACTTTAACTCCCCAATCAAATGTTGTACGAGAAACTGATAAATCTTCTAAACCTGGTTTGATGAAGTTATTTACCATCTCATTTTTACGTGATTCAGGTAAAATGAATTCAGGATTTGCATTATAGTATTCCATTAAACGATCCGCATATTTTTTCATGTTGAAGAAGTATGACTCTTCTTGAACAACTTTTACGTCACGTCCGCAATCTGGACATTTTCCGTCTACTAATTGCGTTTCTGTGTAATATGACTCACAAGGTGTACAATATAATCCCTCGTAATGTCCTTTATAAATATCTCCGTTTTCCATGAATTTAGCGAAGATTTTTTCTACGATTTCTTCATGACGTTTTTCAGTCGTACGAATGAAGTCATCATTTGTGATGTCCATCATTTCCCATAACTTTTTAGCTGCATCTGCAATTTCATCCACATAAGTTTGTGGATCTTTTCCTGCTTCTTGCGCTTTTTCCTGGATTTTTTGTCCATGCTCATCCATCCCAGTTAAGAAACGAACATCGAAACCACGAGAACGTTTATAACGAGCCATTGCATCAGATGCTACAGTCGTATAAGCTGTTCCGATATGGAATTTCCCACTTGGATAGTAAATTGGAGTTGTAATATAAAATGTTGGCTTAGTCACTCAAATTCACCTCTTCAAATTCATAATGCCTATATTATAGCACATTTAAGACATCTTTAGACATGAAAAAAGCGCCTCTACGGAAATGAAGTATAATTATCACTAAAATTACAGTTTCTTGCTTATAACAAGGTGCCCAAATATTCGTCAAACCATCAAAACTTCTTTTCAATTAGACAAAAATCACATGTATAAATTTGACTATCAATCAAGGTGTACATACGAAAATCTTATTTCTATATCCTTCGACATTCTTAGTTTGATAAACTAGTTGCCAAGGGGGAGATACTACTATGAAAAATGTAAAAGGTCAACTCACACAACGGGATATTAACTTAATTGAATATTGTCTCTCTCACTTACCCATTAACAGCGATATCGCTGCAACACTTTTTTATCCAAATAAATATATTGCTCAACGAAGACTAACAACGATTCATAATCTTAAACAACTGAAACGAACGGAACGGTTAGTTGTGAATCAACCTTATATTTATTATCATGAGAAAAAAGATTTAAAAAACTATCCATTTAGCGAGTTGCTTTATCATATTAAGTGTGATGGATTTGAAATCGAGAACTATCAATTTGAAAACAATTGTCTCACTGCCACTATCCACAAGGTAGATGTCTCTTATAAAATCAATGCCACGCTTAACAACATTCCACAAATCTATAAACGACTCTCACTCAATCAATAAAAGCCATCCAAATGCGGATGGCTTTTATTCTTTTAAGTAGATGTCAACAACATCTCCCCGACAAAACGAAGTAATCATTTCACTTAATTGCTGTGAATAAAAGGCATACTCCGTTAATTTTTTAATCGGAATCCATTCTACTTCTACTTGACTATAATCTGTACTAATATCAAATAGTTTATCTTTTTTCTCAATGACATGACATAAAAAGATATGTTCTATCTCACGAACCTGATTTGATTGATAGCCATCAAAACGATGTGCCTCATAATCCCGAACAAATAATAAATCATGGACTCTTACATTTAAATTTACTTTATCTAAACAATGCCTCACCGTTGCATCAAATATATTTTCTACTTTTAAAGCTTCACCACCAGGTAACATATAATAGAACGTGTCCTTATCTACATCATCTGAAAATCTTAAACAAAGCAGTTTCCCATCTTCAACGATCACTGCCCGCACTAAACTTCTCATCAAATGCAGCCCTCCCTTAAAAATCGTTCCTTAAAATATACGAAATATCTTAGCAAAATAAACCAAAAATATAAAATTTTATAATATTGCTTTTCTCCTATTATCTATATGTTAAACACCCATCGATGTGATAAAAAAGTCGTCTAAATGAGAAAAATCCTAGCAGATATCTACTAGGATTTTAAAACTTTATTTTTTAACAACTTTACGTTTTAAAAGTAACCACATTCCCGCTACAACAGCTAATGCTCCACTTATAATAAGTGGCAACTGTGCTTCAAGCCCTGTTTCAGGTTGATTGTCTGAGTCTGTTGTACCTGTTCCATTATTATCAGTTGACGGTTTATTCTCAGGCGTTGTTGTTCCTGACTGATTATCATCTGTTGATGGTTTATCATCTGTTGATGGCTTGTTATCCGTTGATGGTTTGTCATCTGTTGATGGTTTGTCATCTGTTGATGGCTTGTCATCTGTTGATGGTTTATCTTCAGGTGTTGTTGTGTCTTTAACAAGTGAATCTAAATAATTTACAACATCTGTTTGAGTTGTTAATGCTGTCATTACTAAGTAATATGTATCAGTTCCATTTGTTAATGTCACATCATATGTTACTTTTCCATCTTGTTCTTGACGTTCAACAACCATTTCATAAGCATTAAATGATTCCATCATTGCTTGTAACTTAGCTACCTCTGCTGAATCAACGACTGTTAATGCTAATGGATTAGCTTGAGTTGCATCTCCTTCAATAATAGAAACAACTGTCTCATCAATTAATGGTTTTAAGGCATCTGGAATGATATAACTTGGTTTTTCAGCAACAATTAATGTTGTTGTCTGACTTGCAGCTGGATTCCCCCAACGATCTTGTGCATCATATTGAATCGTATAAATACCTGCTTTAGTTACAATACCATCTACAAGTGTCGTTGTATAATCACCTGTTGCTTTAACTGTGATGTTATATCCTGTATGGTCAACCGCTGTAATTCCTTCTAATACATCGAATGAATCTCCAACAGTTAATTCAACTTGTTGCTTCACACCCTCAATAACAGGATTTGAAGCATTTTCTACCTTATTCTCTACGATAACTGGAACAGTTAAAGTCGTTGTTTCATTTAATGAATCTGTTACCTTATAAGTTAACGTATATGAACCGATGATACTTGTATCAACATTCCCTTCAACTGTTACTGTTACATTGTCATCTTCCTCATCAGTTGCAATGACATAGGCTAACTGTTCTTCATTAGTAAATGAATCACCTACTGTTAACATGATTTTTCCTTCTACAATCTTAGAAGAATCGATTAACTCTAATTGAGGTAATGTGTTATATGTTAAGGCACCTCCATTATCAACAGTTAATGCTGGTCCAGTCACCTGTTTATTTGTTGCATTTACGACATATTTATAACCTGTTCCATCTTCATGAACATCTGATGTTAATGTATATTTAGTTGCCTCTTTAGAAGAAATAACATTAATTTCCCCAATCTCAATTGTTCCACCTGATTTTGTTAATGGCTGATTAGATACAATATAGAAATCTAATGCTTTTTTATCATCACTTAGTTTAACTTGTTTTTGTACTTCACTATTAGCCGTATTAGTGACTAACCAATTTAAACTATCTTCATTAAAAGAAATGTCTCCATCAAGTTTAACACTAAATTGTAAGGCTTTCGGCATTTCAACAACATTCGATAATGAAATTTTTAATGTATCTTTATCTAGTTTATCAATGGCTAATCCAATGTTATCTTCCGTAACTGGAGTTGCTGCTCCACCTGATTGAGAAAAGAAAATAGCACCTGCTGCCGTAACCGTAATTGCAGATAAACTAAACATAAATTTTTTCGTGTTTAATTTCTTCATACTTCTCTCCTTAAGTAATGAAGATGAGTATTTCTCATCTTCATCCAATTCGTTACTAACGTGTGATGTTAGTAATTTGTTCTTTTGTAATTTTTTTAACTACTTGATGATTTACTGTTTTCGTTTTATTAAAAGAAATTGATGGTAAGTTTTCAGGAACATCAATCATAAATGTATTACTTACTAAACGTTGTCCATCTGTTGTAAGATTTGCTGTATCTGTACGATATAATTCGGCAAAAATTGATTGATTTTGTTTGAATTGCTCGACGAATTTTGGTTCTACCCAATAAATCCATGTTCCTTCTGAAATCTCTTCTAAGTCTCCATCACTTGGGATATTTGCTAATAAAATCCCATTATATTCATCAGCAATATGTTGATCATTTTCATTTAATACTAATGGAATATTGAAGGCTGGATTACCAGAGTATTCTCCTGTAATCACAACTGATCCTTGTGGAATTTTTTGTTCTTCATTCACATCTGCTGTTTCAGGATTATCTGCTTGATAAATGTAATCTTCTGATAAAATACCGATTCCATTTTCATAGGTTTGATTATCACTCGATACTCCAATTTCGATGTTATCTCCTGGAGGTCCAACTAATTCTAATTCAGCAACTGAAATATTGTTAGCAGCTAATGCATATAAACGTACATAACGAATTTGATATGTATTTAATTGATTTTCTGCTTCAACACCATCTTTTCCGAAGTAAATCATTTCAGTTGGGTTATTAGCATCTAACTTGAATGTTCCTTTATTAACTGTTGTCCAGTTTGTTCCATCAACACTTACATCAATTTGATAATTCTTAATTGCATAATCACCAATTGTTGATTTGAATAATCCATTTGTTACTGGAGCTGTGTATTTTAATCCGATAACTGATTTTACTGATTGTAAATCAAGTTGAATATATGATGTAATGTTTGGTTTTAATTGATCATTATGAGGATCCATTGTGTTATATTCTGAGCTTGTTAATTTACGTCCCTCATAAATTGTTGATGTATCCCCATCTAAGATATTAGCTAATCCCGGATTCGGAACTGCCGCATGGAAATCATTATTTTCATCAATCACATCAACTGTACTTGATGTAATTTCTAATGATTGACTAGGAATTCCACCGTCATGACGAACTTTAACTGTTCCAAGAGATACTTTATTCGTTGCATTTAAATTGTAATCATATGCAACAACTTCGTATGAATAAGTCATATTATTTCCACCTGAAATAACATCTTCATATGTTGTCACAGCATTGTTTTTATCACGTAATACGAAACCTGCTGGTTGTCCATTACGGATAATTTCATATCCTAAGATGTTATCATTTCCAGTTGTCACCGAGAATTCAAATGGAATAGTTTTTGCATTAACATATGAACGATCTGTAATACCATTTCCAAATGAAGCCTGTAATTGTGTAGCCTCTGGCATCTCAGCTGTTCCTTCTAAGCGACGGCGACGTGCCTCATCATTAATATATTGAATTGGACGTGTCTCTTTTTCAAATTGACTAACGTAAGCTAACGTCGTTGCATTTGCAATAATTCCGTGAGCTTCATAGAAATCTGTTAAATCTTTACCTACAGCTTTTGAAGATAAGCGAATTAACCATTGATCACGATCACCATTAGCTTTTTCTTCAGCTGTCATTTCACGGTAAGCACGATTTAATTTAGCGAAATATGTATCATCTAATAAATCACCATCAAAGTTTGTTAATAACATTTTATATGTTGATTCATTATCATAAGCTAAATGTGGTTGCCAAAGCATTCCAAGAACAACATTACGATTTGTTGATAGTCCTGCTGTATTTGACGTTACTTTTTGATAAAGTTCAGTTAATGCTCCACTTACTTTTGGTGCATCTTCATCTAACATTGTATCTGTTAATTCAGCTAATAAATTGTTACTTGTCTCAGGGAATACACGGTTTGTTGTATCAACAACGTGACCAATTTCATGTCCCATTAATGCCCCATAGAACTTAGCTGTATCTTTATTTGTAACCTCTCCATTTTCACCTATCTTGTAAGGAACACCTTGAATTAATCCTGCTACTGTCCCATATCCAATTCCAACGTGATGTGATGACGCATAAGCAGCAGCTCCCATGATCATACGTTGATATTTAACATTTAAACGTGTTGTTGGAGCTTTATGCTTATTGTAATATTGTGTATCTGTTGAAGTGATTTCTCCATCTTGATCAAAGTCTTGTACTGATTCAAATACACCTTTTTTAGCATAAGTTACTAACATTTCTTGTTCCCATGCTAATAAAGCTTCATATACTCTATCAACTTGTTGTTCAAGTGTTAAGTTTCCTGATTGAATTCCTTTTAAAATTTCTGTTGCTGGAACTGATAATGTGAATCGATCTCCTTCAATATCTGTCCAGTTTAAAACAGAAGTTTGCTGATCATAAGAATAAACATTATTTAATTTTTCCTCATCTGTTACTGATGATGGATATTTAGAAGGCAATTCATTAACATAAGTTGTTAATTCAGTAATATAATCCTTAATTAAGGATTTAACTTCAGTCTCATTTGCTTCATCGTTAATTAAATTATTAACATTTAAATGTGGAATTTCTTCAATATTACTTAAGCGAATTTGTACTGTTGCATCTGTTGCACCAGATTTCACTTTCGCCATAATAGCTCCACCTTTTTCAACATCGGCAGTGAAAATTTCTGGAATCGTAATTTCTGTGCGTCCAGGTTTAATGACAGTTGTTTTACTGATGTATTGTCCTGGCTGTCCATATGCTTGTAAGAATGCAATTTCTACTTGTGTATTTGCATCACTTGATCCCATATAAACAGAGATTGTTTTTTGTTGACTATTTTCATCTACTGATGGACGAGCTACTGCTCCTAATGATTGCCATGCATTCGCCATTCCAAGTGCAGCACCATTATCTCGAAGTGAAGCATCTAATTGAACAATTTCTTGAGATATATTTTGATCATCTAATAAATCTTGTGCTAATTGTAATTCTTTTAAGATTGTTTCACGGTTTGGATGATACTCTTGACTAATTGGGTCAACAGTATTCGCACGATCAACTAATACTTGAATCATTTCTTCTGTCACTGTTTCTTTTAATTCAACACGTAATTCATCTTTAAATAAATCTTTTACGTCATTTTCTAATGAATCATAATGATAGAAACGTAACTCTGAAATACTTTGTTTTGAACCACCATATCCTGCGATATCAACTTTAATTTTCTTCGCATCAATTGGTTCATCTAAAGTTAATGTAAATACGTTATGAGTATTTGATACTTTCCTTGAAGGATATTCGAATGTTTTCACTGTCTGTTGATTATCTTCTGTCCAATAAGTAATTTTGACAGTTTTAACATCTACCTTGTAACCCTGTTCCATAGACTGAGCAAATGAGATTGAACCGATTGTGTACGTGTCATCGAATTCAATAATTGATCCACGATTTGAACCATAAACTGCTCCTGTATCCCAATCATTTACTTTCCATGATGTTCCAAAATCACCGTCAACTAAGGCATATTTTGAATCATACGTTAAAGCACTGTCTGATCCCCATCCACCTTCATCGTTTGAATCATTTTTATTCGTAACATTAACAATATGTTCTGTTCCGACTAAGCTATCTTGATTTGGAAGGTTAATTAATTTATAACCTAGCATAACTGGTGGCGTAATATTCTCAGTACTTGCTAAATAACTATCTGACATTTTACTTGTTCCTAAATGGTTAGTTGCCGTCACACGTACTTCATATGTCGCATTATCCTCTAATCCATTGATTGTATAGCTTCCAGCACGTACTAAATAATCTTTACTTGGATTGGTTACAGCTGCATCTGTTTCACTAACTTCAATTCTATTTTCATTAGCTTTAATCCATTTTTTATTTTCATCTCCAACTTTACGATAGTAAATATCAAAGTCACGAGCTTGGATATGTTTCTCCCATGTTACAGAGAATGATTTATATCCAGGTTTTGTTACTAAGTTAATTGGGACATCTGGTGATTGAATTGGAATAACTTGTACTTCTGTCACACTTCCAATGTTTCCATTATAGTAATCTTGAATTGGATTATAATTTTCATCTACGTTATCAGGTTTCTTATCAAATCCTACTGGACTAGCATCTTCTGTTGCATATCCACTTGACCATTCCCCGCTTAATGACTGAACTTTCACACGATATAAACTATATGGTGTAATATCTTTATCTAAGATATTAATTTTAGGTTCATTCGTTTGAAGTTTTTTCGTTTTTAAAACAGCACCTGTATTCTCATCTAATTGTTCATAAGTAACTTCATAGCTTGTTACATTTGGCTCGGCATCCCAAGTTAATGTAATTCGCTCATCATGAAGATTAGTTGAAGTTTCAACAGTTTTAATGACTGGAATATTCATATCAGGAGCTGGTAACTCTTTATAAACATTATTTAAGAATTCCACTTTTGCAATTTGAGAAATCGATTTATTTCCACGGTTTCCAGTTACATTAATTGAAATTTTCTTAACTGCTACTTGTGTCCCTAAATCAATTGTAATATCTCCCGCAGCGCGAGCTGTTGTAGTATCGAATGAAACAGTATGTTCCTTACCTGCGTCATCAACATAAGTAACGAATCCTTTTTCTGGAATTCCAACTTCATCATTACTTGTTTGTGTTGTTGGAACTTTAATCACGATTTTATCCATTAAAACTGCTTCATTTTCTGCACCAAAATCTACATCAATTGTTAATGGTGATTCTTCTGATGGAGCTTGATTATCATTTTTTGAAAGATTTACTGTTGTTTGATCATCAATGAATAAATTTGAAATATCTTGGTTATCACTGATATTTGTATTCAGTGAGCTAACTGTCATCTCATTCATATCAACAATTAAGTTTGTATCTTCTATGTTAACCGTTTTAGCTACTGCTCCAATATTTCCATAAATATATGATAAATCCGTAATATCTACATTCCCGTCACGATTTAAGTCATAGCTTTCATTTTCTGTTCCTAAAGCATTAAAGACTAAATCATAATCTTGATTAGAAACTTTTCCGTCTTGATTCACATCCCCTACTAAAAACGTAGTTGGATACTCTTCATCAATCTTTACATATTGATCCATTTCTGAGCTAGAAGCAGAAAATTTTACACGTTTAGAATATTTATCTAAATTAATGTTTGGAATGACTGTTGTTTGATAACCATCAGCAGTTAATACTGCTTCATAGTTCCCATTTTCTAAGCCATTAATCGTCACATGAACAAAATAAATATCTTCATCTTGTGATAACTGACGTGTAGAATTTAATGTTTCGATTGTATAGGTAAATTTTCCGAATTCCCCACTTAATTGATCTAAACTAAAATTTCCAAGCTCTTTTCCATCACGTTTAAGTAATAAGTTCATTCCTTTCACTTCTGAAAGTGGAGTTTGGAAGTAAATATCAAATTCTAAAGTTCCTTTAGCAACATGATCATTTTTTGTTTCAAAATCTACTGATTGAGTAGAAGATTCATTTTCTAATACTTGAATTGCTTCCTGTTCATCTGTATTCGATTCTTCTTCTGTAGATAACTCAGGTTGAGCATCAGTGACATTTTCAATTACTTCGTCTGTTGGCTGAACCACTTCTTGGCTTGGTTGTTCATCGGTAACATCCTCAGTCACTTCGTCTTCTGGTTTAACTACTTCTTGACTTGGTTGTTCATCAACAACATCCTCAGTCACTTCATCTGTTGATTCAACTACTTCTTGACTTGGTTGTTCATCAGTAACATCCTCAGTCACTTCATCTGTTGGTTTTACTGTTTCTTGATTCAATGGTTCATCTGAATTTACATCAGTAGAACTTGTACTCTCATTTTGCGTTTCTGATAATAAATTCGTATTTGCATTTTGAGAACTCAATTCGGCATCTTTTAGCGATTGTGCCTTAGCTACAGTCGCACCTAGTTCCACAACAGGAGATGAGCTTAAAGCTACAGCAAGACCTAGAGATATTATCGTTTTCATGTAGATAACTCCTCCTATAACTCTAATAAATCTTTATTTATCAAAAAACAAATAAAGTTTTTAAGGGGTTGAATAGTGAATTTTGTAAATTATATATTTGTTATAATTGTCATCTTTCCAACTACTACTAAACTGCTATCCCAATTTTTACATAAATAACTAAAACTATCCAAAGAGAAAGTTACTTTCTTTATGAGCCCCCTCGGTCATATAAAAACTATTCTCATTATAATTTTTTTATCTTCATTCATTACTCAATTAGCTAGTCAGTCATTATAAAAGTAAATTCAAAATAATAATGATTAGCTCTCATATAGAAAAAAATTGTTTATTAAAAAATGAACCAATCTTTCACTAGTAGCATACTTATTTGTTTATCATTAAAACCTTTTAACTTTAGATATCACAATAAAAATTAATAAAGTAATTAGAAGTTCATTTTATTTCTCAATCTTGTAACTCACAAGAAATTATGTCACCATACTTTGATGGCTAACTGATATATCGAACTGTCTATTATGGCATTATCCTAATCTAAAAGTCTTTAAATGATTAAACATGACTTTTAAAAAACAAAATATAATTTAATTTCTATACAGAACTTTCAAGAAAAATAAGTTATTCTATATTTTCTATACAAGACCCCATTATAATTTTACACTATTCCACTTAAGAATGCTAATATAAAGGTGGTTCTTCCTGACTTTTGGTGATAAAACGCTTTACCTGATATAATAAAAAGACA
>OLVP01001517.1_pt1 | contig 13594 bp, 10 predicted proteins | sample 1673281 | NCBI WGS metagenome assembly OLVP01 (sample SAMEA3178940, study PRJEB25190) | human gut metagenome | biome: human gut; feature: human-associated habitat; material: faeces | place: Austria | collected 2013
CACAAGTAGAAATTACAAATAATTTTATATTTGTAAGGTTTAAAATAGCTAATATTTTAGTTATGAATGGGAATGCAAAAGCTATATGAATTCCTGCTACAATAAGTGGTAAGAAGAAAACTGTAAGCACTTGAGAGTGTATAGATTTCTTGATTTCCTTGTGACTTATTCCTACCTTTTGCATTATTGCAAAACGTTCTTTGTCATCATATCCTTCAGAAATTTGTTTATAATACATAATTAAAATTGTTGCAATCATAAATAATACACCTAAGAAAACACCGATGAATAGAAGACCACCATTAAGGGCGATAAGGTTATTTCTAGACTCTTCACGACAATCTATTTTACCTTGATAAATGTATTTATTTGTATCTTTTGGATAGTTGGCCATCGTGCGAATTTCATCTATAAATTTATCATTTATTTTTAATATATTTTCGGTAGTTGTATCTACATTGAAGAAATAAAAATATTTTATATCTGAGGCCATATCTCCATATACATTTTGTTGCAATTTATTTATATTTTTTAATATATCTATATTTTTAACTACAACAACATGATTTTTTGCAACATTAGCAGCAACATATTGATCAGTAGGGAAGTTATCAAAAGTATTTTTTACTTTAAATGTATAATTAAAAACTTTAAGTTGTGGACTTGTATATTTTTCACGGCTAGAACAAATAAGCACTTCATCATCATTTAATTTAACATTAGAATTATATATTTTATTGTAATCATCTAAAGTTACAAATGATAATGTACTTATATCATTTACCATATTTGAATATGTTGAATTGGCTTTATCAACTATAAAAGTATCCCCTTTACCGATACAAGCAAAATTTAAAGTAGTATATTCAATGGTATCAGTTGGTTTTTGATCAAAATCATCAAGTGTGTTGTTTATCCAAGCTTTTAAATTTTTTATATCCTTATCTGAATACTCAGAAGGAGTAAATTGAAATTCTCTTGGATAATAATTGTCAACAATGTCGTTCATTCCATACCATAAAGAGAATGTAGATGAAAGCATTACTAATACCATAGTTGATAATACACATATATTAGCAAGACCAACAGCATTTTGTTTCATACGATATATCATTCCTGAAACAGAGATAAAGTGTTTTGTTTTGTAATAATAATTTTTGTTTTTGCGTAATGCTTTTAATAAAACAATACTTCCAGCCGTAAATAAGAGATAAGTACCTATAATTACTAAAATTACTGCGACAAAGAATAACATTAAAGCAGCTATAGGATTAGTAGTTGTAACAGCTATATAATATCCTGTGCCTATACATATAAATCCAAGTAAAGCAATAAACCATTTTGCTTTTGGTTCTTTTTCACCTACAGTACCACCTTGTAATAATTCTATTGGTTTAGCCAGGTGGATTTGTCTAATACTATTTAAGAATATTAATAAAAATATTCCAGCGAATAATATAAAAGTAGAATTAAGTGATGCAGAAGATATATAAAATCCTAGAGGAATTTTTACTGAAAACATTGATAATAATACTAGAAGCATTAATTTATCAAATAAAATTCCGACTAAAATACCGAAAACTAAACTAATTACGCTTATAATAAGTGTTTCACATAATACAACTCTAGATATGTGTTTCTTTTCCATACCTAAAATATTATAAAGTCCAAATTCTTTTTTTCTACGTTTCATAAGGAAACTATTTGTGTAAAATAAGAATATTACAGCGAATATTCCACATACAATTGTGCCTAGAAATAAGACTTCAGACATTGTGCCTGTTCCAGTTGCTTTAGTCAAATCTGGATTATTTGATAGAGAGCAAATAATATAAAACATGCAGATAGTTAATATTGATGTAATTATATAGGGTACATATGTTTTTGCATTTTTCTTTATATTTGTAACTGCTAATTTAAAATAAAAAAATCTATTCACTTCTAACACCACCTGTAGCAATCATAGTTAATGTATCTGAAATTTTTTGATACATTTCTTGTTTTGTTGAAGTGCCTCTATAAAGTTGATGGAACACTCTGCCGTCTTTTATAAATAAAACTCTTTTGGCACTGCTAGCAGCTTTTGTACTGTGAGTTACCATTAATATTGTTTGACCTTGTTTGTTTATATCTTCGAATAATTGTAATAATTCATCAGAAGAATGAGAGTCTAGAGCGCCTGTTGGTTCATCTGCTAAAATAAGTTGAGGTTTAGTTATAAGTGCTCTTGCTACTGCAGCTCTTTGTTTTTGACCACCAGAAACTTCGTAAGGGTATTTTTCTAATAAAGAACTTATTCCTAATTTAGTTGCGAGTGGTTGTAAAAGTGAATTCATTTCATTGTATTTTTTACCTGATAAAACTAATGGTAGAAAAATATTATCTTTTAATGTGAATGTATCTAATAAATTGAAATCTTGGAATACAAATCCTAAATTGTTTCTACGGAATGCTGAGATTTCTTTTTCCTTTATAGATACTATATTTTTTCCATTTAGTAAAACTTCACCGCTAGTTGGTTTGTCTAGTGAAGCTAATATATTAAGTAGGGTAGTTTTACCAGAACCAGATTCACCCATTATAGCGACATATTCTCCTTCTTCAACAGAGAAGGATACATCTGATAAAGCTTGAACATGATTTGAACCAAATCGTGTGGTATATACTTTCTTTAAATTATTTACTTGCAAAATTGCCATTTAAATGACCTCCATTTTATTTAAATTCTATTAATTTCTTATTTATGAGTTAATTATAACAAAAGAGGGAAATGCGACACCATTTGTTTGGCTTACATTTCCCACTCAAAACTTACATTCATGTAATTTTAGAATGTAAGATATATGTTTTAAAAATTTTAGATGAAAACTTATAATTATTATCATAAATTTTATGGAGACTTATTCTATATTCACATTGACCATTGCTAAATCAAGAATTACCTTAGTTTTTACACCAACTTCTGATTCAATAGATATTTTATGTGACAATTTATCAAGTATATTTTTACAAAGATAAAGACCAAGTCCAGTGGCCTTTTTATCAGTTCGCCCATTATATCCAGTAAATCCTTTATCAAAAATTCTAGGTATATCTTCTTTGGAAATACCTATTCCTGTATCTTCGATTACTAGTTTTTTATTTTCTAAAGAATAAATCGAAATTTTACCCTTATTTGTATATTTTATAGCATTAGAAAGAAGTTGTTCAATTACGAAAACTAGCCATTTTTCATCAGTTAATACCTTATAATTTGTAGGTTGAAAATCCAAACTGATTTTTTTTCTAATAAAAAGTGGAGCATATTTTCTAATAGCTTGCCTTACGATATTATCTAAATCATATTCCTTTAGGACGAAGTCATTTTTATTACTTCCCAATCTTATATAAGAAAGTACCATTTCTACGTATTGTTCTATTTTAAATAATTCAGATGAAAGATCGCTTGAAATTTCACTTTCTGAAGTTTGGATTAATAACTTCAGCGCTGATATAGGTGTTTTAATTTGATGAACCCACATAGTATAGTAGTCTATCATGTCACTTTTAGCTATATCAGACTTAGAAATATAAGTTTTATATTCCTTGTTTAGATTTAAAATTAAATTAGTGTAATCTTCTTCCATTAAAGTTTTAGGCGATGGAAGATTTTCCAATGATATAGAAATCTCGTTTTGCAATTTATATAGTTGAATATGTTTTTTATAGTAATTTATAAAATTTATACATATATAAATTAATCCTATAAAAGTACATAGTATTATAGAATAATAAATAGCTTCGGTTTCTAAATTATACAAAGAAAATACTATACAGAAGACTAATGCAAATACTATAAAAAGGAGTAGTACCTTGATGTATTGCTTTATATAAGCACAAAATACACTTAAAAATTGTGATTTATTATCCATACCTAGTCTCCTTATTCTACAATATATCCAAGGCCTTTTTTAGTCTTTATAAAATTGTTAAGACCTATGGATTCTAGCTTTTTACGAAGTCTTGTAACATTTACGTTTAAAGTATTTTCTTCAACATAATTATCAGTTTCCCATAGTTTAATCATTAAATTATCTCTGCTTACAGTTTTATTTTTATTTTCTAATAAAGTTTGAAGTATCTTATATTCATTTTTTGTAAGCTCGACTTTCTCTCCATTATACGAGATTGAGTTATCATTTATATTTAAGATAGCACCCCTATGTTCTAATAAATTAGAACTTGTTGAAAAGTCATAAGTACGTCTTAATATAGCTTGAATTTTGGCGATTAGAACATGTAAATCAAATGGTTTTGAAATAAAATCATCTCCACCCATATTCATAGCCATAACTATATTCATATTGTCTGAAGCAGATGAAATAAATACAATAGGGACCTTAGATAATTTCCTAATTTCACTACACCAATGATATCCATTAAAAAATGGAAGTGTAATATCTAATAGTATTAATTGAGGATCAAATTCAACAAATTGAGGAATAATATTTTGAAAATCTGTAATACATTTTGATATAAATCCCCAATTAGAAAGTTCTTTTTCAATTGATTTTGCTATTATTTCATCGTCTTCAATAATTAAAATCTTATGCATATAATCCTCCTTTTGATTTATTTTAAATATGAATCAAGACCATCAGCAACATCATTCATACCATAATAATATCATAACATCTAGAGTGTAAAATATCTCTAAGAATTTTGATTTAGCTAATTTTGTTTTATATTATATAAATTATGGAATAATAAAAAATATGAATATATTTTAGTGTATTTTGAACATAGTAAAAGGAAATAGATAGGGACGGGATATCTAATTTCCTTTATTTTTTTGAAAATTCGAGTTTGTTTTTAAAGAAAAAGAAAATAAAAAATAATATAAAAATTAGTAATAAAATTAAATTCAAATTAATAAATACGATAAAAAAATTAAGGAAAATTGTAAAACGAAAAATAAAAAATTTTAGAGGGAATTTATTATAAAAATAGAATTGTATAATAAGATTATCTTCCTTAATATTTTCAATATACATTTCAATCTCAAATGTTGATTAAAATTTAAAGTGTTAATAATTCGTTGAACTTTTTAATTTAATGTGATTATTAAACATCAGATGGAGTAAACTTACAAAGTCTGAATTTAAACAAGTTTTAGTTGGTGATAAACACCAACTATTTTTTTTGAAAAAATATGGATTATTATGTATAATCAAAAAAATTTAATCAAAAATGTATAAAAAGAGTAAGTTTTTAAACTATAATATAGTATAAGAAGTTTATTTTAAAGGAGGCATGTTTTATGAATAAAGTGTCGTATCCAAGAAATAAGGTTTTAGGTGGTATTTGGGGATTGATAATTGGTGACGCAGTCGGTGTGCCATATGAATTTACACCACAGGAAGATATTCCAAGCATAGATAAAATTGATATAGTTACTCCAACCTATTTCAGAAAAACATATATAGATGTTCCTTTTGGGACATACTCAGATGATGGAGCTCAATTTTTATGTGTTATAGATAGTTATTTGGAATGTGATGGATTTAATATGAATAATCTAGCTAAGAAACTTTTGGAATGGTTATCAGATGGCTTATGGGCTGTAGATGGATATGTTTTTGATGTAGGTAGACAAACATTAAAAGCGTTAGTTGAATATGCTAGAGGTTCTAGTCCAAGGGTATCAGGGTTATGTGAGCCAGAAGGAAAAGGAAATGGAGCGTTGATGAGAACATTGGCACTAGCTATTTTAGAAGATGGAGATGATGAAAGGCTAGTCAATGATTCCCACGAACAAGCAATGATTACACATGGCCATATTTGTAACCAAGTATGTTGTGCATTTTATAATTTGATTGCAAAATATATGCTTGAAGGTATTGAATTTGAAGAAGCATATTCTACGGCAGTGAATTCTCTAAAAAATATATATAAAAATAATAAAGAATACTTACATGAATTTGAAAATAATATTTTACCAGATGGAATAATAGAAGAAAGAGGAACAGGATATGTAATTGACTGCCTAAAAAGTGCCTTTAAAATTATACGAGAAAGTAATTCCTATGAAGATGCTATAAAAAAATCAATAGCATTAGGAAATGATACAGATACAACAGCTGCTGTTGTAGGTGGATTAGCAGGTATTATTTATGGATTTGAAAATATACCTACTAGATGGTATGAAGAAATTAGGGGAAAAGAAAAAATATTAGAGTTAATAGATAAAATACATTTTGAAGATATCTAGATTCCCATCTAGGTATTTTTTTGTGTTTATTTTTAGAAAAGTAGTATTTTATATAAGTATTGTATAAAAAATTAATTTATGTTTTTAATATAATATGGTTTTTATTATGCTAAAATAATTTGTAGATTAATATTAACAATAAATAAAATAAATAGGGATATTGAGGAGATGAATATGGTAAAAATAATTGCAACAGATATGGATGGAACTCTTTTAGATAGTAAAAAAAGACTTCCAAAAGACTTTGGTTATGTATTAGAAAAATTAGATGAAAAAAATGTGAGATTTATAGTAGCAAGTGGAAGACAATATTATAATTTACGCAAACAATTTGAAGGCTATAATCAAGATTTAATTTATATAAGTGAAAATGGATCAATGGTTTTTGATAAAGGGGAAATTGTATATTTAAGTGAAATTTCTGCAGAAAAATTAATTAAACCTGTTGAAATTGCAAGAAAGATAAAAGGTGCATCAATAATATTATGCGGAGAAAAAAGTGCTTATACTGAAAATAGAGGAGAATTTTTTACAAAACATGCAGACATGTATTATGAAAGACTAGAAGTAGTTGATGATGTATTAGATATTGTTAGAGAGGGAAATGATAGAATATGCAAAATTGCATTATTTCATGATGAGAATTCTGAAAAATACTTATCTAAAGAGTTTTCTGAAGTTGAAGATGAATTCTTAATCAGTGTATCAGGGGAGTTATGGATGGATTTTATGAATATAGGTGTAAATAAAGGAACTGCCATAGAAAGAATTCAAGAAGCTTACGATATAACTTATGATGAAACAATGGCATTTGGGGATTATTTAAACGATTATGAAATGATGCAAAGTTGTAAATATAGCTATGCTATGGCAAATGCACATCCAAAATTAAAAGAAATAAGCAACTATCAAGCAAAATCAAATGATGAGGATGGGGTCATGGAAGTTATAAAAGAGTACTTTGAAATTTAGTTATTTGGATATAATAATTTAAAAGATTAATTGATTTAATATTAATATAAATTTGTACTTAGTATATTTGTGAAAGCGAGGATTATGAATGTTCATAGACAGTGATGATATAAAAAAAGTAATTCCTGAAGTAGTAAAAATAAGAAGACATATACATATGTATCCAGAAATTAGCGAGCAAGAATACGAAACATCTAAATATATAAAAAATGTTTAGAAGAAATAGGATTGGAAGCTAAAATAATTGGAGATACTGGGGTAGTTTCTATGCTTATGAATAATCCAGAATATCCAACTGTGGGTCTGAGGGCAGAAATGGATGCATTACCAATAGAAGAAGAAACAAATTTAGAATTTAAATCTAAGAATAAAGGCGTTATGCATGCATGTAGCCATGATGGAATTGTAGCAACTGCATTAGGTGTTACAAGATTACTTTATGAACATAAAGATGAGCTAAAATGCAATGTTAAATTTATATTTGAACCAGCAGAGGAAGTAGGAAAAGGAGCAAAAAAACTTATAGCAGAAAAAGTATTAGAAGACCCAAAAGTTGATAAGATGGTTATTTTTCATTATGCGAATTCAGAACCAATAGGTATGGAGATTCAAAAAAGTGTTTCTACAGCTACGTTGGGGAGAGTTGGAATTGAAATAATCGGAAAATCATCACATTGGGGTGAACCTGAAAAGGGAATAAATGCGATTTCTGTGTCAGCAAAAGTTATAGATGCAATAGATAAGATAAATATAGATTTAAAAGAAAAAATGCAATTTGTACTTGGAATGGGAACTATAAATGGTGGAGTAAAAAATAATATAATGGCTGAAAATGTTAAGTTGGAAGGAACACTTAGAACATTTTGTGAAGAAAATTTTGAGTATGTTTTAACTTATCTTCAAGATAGAATGAAGGAGATTGAAGAAGAAACAAATGCAACAATTAAAGTAACATTAATATCACATCTTCCTGCATTAATAAACAATCCTGATTTAGTAAAGATGGGTAGTGAAGTAGGAAAAGAAATATTTGGAGAGAGATTTGTTTTAGGTGAAAAACCATTCTTAGCAGGTGATAATGCTGCATATTATTTTAGATTAGTTCCTGGAGTTAGAATGGTATTTTTCGCAGAAAAAGAAAATGAACAAAATTGGCCACTTCACAATGGTAAATTTGATTTTAATGAAGATATTTTTCCATATGCAGTATGCACACTTTACAACTTGATTTCGAATATGCAATAGATTAATAAAAAGAGCTTTTTTAATTTTTATATTAAGAAGGCTCTTTTATAATTCAAATTTAAGAAATTTATATTTAGTTAAATTAATTCATATAAAATAAATGAAATTATACTTAAATTACTGTTAATAGAGGATTTTGGGTATATTAATATAATATAGTTTAAAGACAAATAATTTAACTTTACTTTTCTTGTTTAATAGAAGGTTTTATTATATACTTGTTTAAGGAAAAATATACAATTTTTAAATATAAATTATAGTGAATGGGTGATAAGAATGGCAAATATACAAGATATTCTTTTTATATTTATGCAGGGCTTTTCTGGTGCGGTTGCTGGATACATAACTAATAAATATGCTGTTAATATGATTTTTAAAGAATATACACCTTTAAAAATTGGTGGAGCCGTAAAAAAGAATAAAGTAAAATTTATAGAGGAAATAAGTGAATTAGTTGAAAAAGATATCATAAATTCGGAGACGCTGATTGGTTCTATAGAAAGCAAAGATTTTTCTGATGTAATAGATTCAGCATGTATAGATTTTATGACTAATTCATTAAATGATGTATTTAACGGTGTAAAATTAAAAAATATACCAGGAATAAGCACAAGTACTGAACAATGCATTACATTTATAGAACAAAATTTACAAGAAGAATTACCAAAATTAATAGATAATTTATCTAATAAAATAGATATCAAAAGTTTATTACAAAAGGAACAACTAGATAATATAAGTGAAAAAATAGTTGGATTAATTATAGAAGTATTAGAAACTGATGAAAAATTAGAAGACTTTTTAGTATGTTTATATGATGAAAATAAAGATTTAACTTTGGCACAAATTTTAAGTGATGATGCAAAGCAAAGTCTAGTTAGTGGTATATCAAGTATAATTAACGAATCTATAAATAATATAATAAATGATGAAAAACAATGTTTAGATTTATTAGAGAAATTATATGAGCTACTTGATTTAAAATCAGTAATATCAAAATTAGAAGACGGACTAGGTCAAAAAACTTTAGAAGATATAGCAGGGCAAGAAGGTTTAGATAATATAAGTAATTTATTATTTAAACATATTCAAATATTAATAGATGAACAAGAGAATAAAGATAAAGTAAAAGAAATTATATCTGAATTTTTAACAATAGCAAAAGGTATGGACTTAACGTTATTTGAAGTACTTCCACCGCAATTTGCAAACTCTTTAGTAAGTTATATAAGATACATTATACCTGATATAGCACCACATATATCTAATTGGTTATATGAAAATAAAGAAAAGATAGATACAGTTATAAATACAGCTGTAGATGAAACAGTAAATCAAGCAGAAGATCAGTCTTTTAGGGGAATAGTTGATAAATTCGGAGGTATGTTGGCAACAATTTCTCAAACTTTAAAAATTGTAGATAGAGCTGCCAATATGGTAGAAGGGTATGACTTGACTCCTGAATCTAGTGAAAAGATATACCTAGCAATATCTAAATTTTTCGAGGAAACAAATATTGGTGACATAGTTGACTTATTACAAGATAAATTAAATTTAAGTGATGATGATATTTGTGAAAGATTAATAGACTTATTTAATCAAAAAGGAGATATTTTAACTCAAAAAATAGTATTTAACTTAAAAGGAAAGAAAATATCAGAATTTGCAAAAATAGATTTAGAGAAAGTATTTAAATCAAAAGTTATTCCTTTGATTTATAAATTTATAAAATCAAACCAAGGAAAAATAAATAATTACGTAGCTGAATTATTGAAAAATAAAACAGAGCAAATATTAAACAACAATATAGCAAATTTAATTTCAGAAGAAAAAGTAGGTTTATTATCTAAAAAACTACCGAAATTAATTGCAAAATATATAGGCACTAACAAGGTTACATGCAAGGTGTATATTGAAAAGATGGTTTCATCAGGCCTTAAAAATATAGACTTTGAAAGTTTAATAATTAAGAATAAAGAATCATTAATATTATTAATCTGTAGAAAGTTCAATGATTTAAAAGAAATAGCATTAGAAAATCTAAAAGATAAAGAGTTAAATAATGTTCTTGATTTAATTAAAGATAAAGAAGGATTTAGTTTATCATTAAGTGAGAAACTTCATAAAGGCCTTGTAAACAACGTAGATAAAGTAATAGACAACAACGTTCAAAGAGTAATATACAACAATTTAATAAAACTTGATGAAGATGAAATATGTAATATAGCACAAAGTTTTATGGGAAAACAGCTTAAACCATTATCTTATTTTGGTGCATTATTGGGAGCTGTAGCGGGATTGATATTTGCATTTGGAATAAATGGAACAATAAATAATTTCGGTTTCTATAACAGATATCAAACAACAATAATGGCATGTGTGTTAATGGGATTAGTAGGTATACTTACAAATGTTATAGCTTTATGGATGATATTCCATCCTTACGAAAAAAATAAATTTGTTGCAAAAATACCAATTTTCAAGATTTTTGCACAAGGATATATACCTGCACATAAAGAAAGTTTTGCAAATGGAATGGCTTATTTTATAGATAATGAACTTTTAAAAGGAAAGAGAGTAGAAAGTTTATTTAATAGTAAAAAAGATAAATTCTCTGATAGTATATACAATTTTGTATCTAACAATAATTTTAAAATAATTGTAGATATAGCAAGTGAAAAGAAAAATAAAATAAGCAAATTTTTATATGGATTTATTATAAATCAATGTGAAAAAAATAAAGCTAAGATAGCAAAATCTTTAGCAAAAGTAAGTGATAATTTAACTGCAGATACTGTTTTAACAAAACAAAAAGTTTTAAGTTTATCAGAAAACTTTTTATCTAATTTAGATAAGTTAGACGATTCGATTATAAGATTTGTACAAGGCAAATTAGATAAACAAAATACAATAAATAATATACTACCTAAAAAAGTAGTTGAAACTATTAATAATAGTGTAAATGAGGCTATTGATAACAGTGTAAAAATTTCTGTTGATAAAGCTCTTAAAGAAGAAGTTATAAAAGCATTGGTTTTAAATAATGGAGAATTTTATAATAATTTTGCCTCAAAAGCAATAGCTGATATTGTAGGAGATGAAAGATTATCTAAATTAGAATTATATGTTGGAGACAATTTAAACAATTATATAATTGAAAATTTACCAATTATACTAGAAAAATCAATGGATGATTTCTTACAAACTCAACTGCATGAAGAAAAGACTATAGGTGAAGTTTTTGGGGGTACTCTAAGAATAACTATAGATAAAAACTTATATCAAATAACCGCATCATTATTGAGAAAACTAAATAATTATGCCCAAGAAAATAAAGATAAAGTAGTAAGTATGATTGTTTCTATGGTGAGAGCTCAACTTAATTTCTTTGTTAAAATGGCATATGATTTTATGAATGGTGATCGTTTAGTAAGTCTAGTAGTTTTAAATATTATAGAGACAAAATTAGAAGATTTTATAAACGAGACTATGTATTCAACAATAAAAACAGCATCGGTTTCACTTAAATCAGCAATTTATCCAACAACTATTCAGAATATAGGATTTGTTGCAGAACAGGTAAATACAAAACTAATTGCAGATAATTTAGTTTTAGAAATAAAAGAAAATGAAACTATGTTCAACAATATAGATGTGTTGGCATTAGATGCGATTAATAAAGTTAAGAATATAAAACTTGAAGAAATTTTTGAACAAACAAATATAGATACAATCGAAGGTCTATATAACCTAATACAAGAAGATATAATTCAAACTTTAAATAATATAAATGATAACTATAACAATAATATAGAAAATATAAATAAATTTATAAACACTTATGTATACGAAAATATAACTTCAAAAGTATTAGAACAGAAATTAGAAAATATATTAGATGTAGATGAAAATATATCAGTTATTGTTAAATCTATATTAGAACAAATTAATTCTAATTCTAGAAGCAGAGATTTATTATTAGAATCTATTGAAAGAGCTTATAATAACAACATTATAGGAATGAAATTAAATGATATATTAAATCAAGATGTTTTAATTTCTGAAATAGAAATATATCTAGAAAAACTATTTAAAGATATAGATTTTAATGAAAATAATCAGTATATAGTAGATAAAATAATATTTAATTGCATAGAAAGTGAATTTAAGTTTATTGATGATTCAACAAAAGAATACATTGTAAGAAGAACTGTAGATGCTTTATTAACTACAGGAATCGGATTTACAGTAGATGCAATGAAAGCACTTAAACTTAAAGAAATAACTACAGAACAAGTGGAAATTATGGACCCAAGAGAAATCCATATGCTATTCAATGCATTTGCGGGAGATTTCTTCATAAAATTATACTTATATGGTTCAATGGGAGCTGTATTTGGATTAAATATGTATCTATCAATTGTTTTATGGATAGCTGACTGGTTCTATAGCAAGAAAGTGGATGAATTTGAAATAAATACAGATAATATCTTTAAGGAATAAAATAATAAAAACTCCTCACTCTATAAATAGAGGAGGGGCTTTTTTATGAAAAAATTAACCACTATAATAGTTCTAATTGCAGGTATTTTGATAGTTTCAATATGTAACTTTAATACAGTTAGGGAGGCTTTTGAATTAAATACTAGGAATGCAGCTGTAGATTCAAAAGTTATTAACAAAGAAAATAAATATATTAAGTCTGAATTAAAAATACCAAAATTGGTGATGAATAATAAAGAGATTGAACGTATTTTAAATAAAAAATTTGAATTCTGTCTAAAAAATAAAGGTATGGATTATTTCCATACCTTTATTCTAACCACATTTAAAATAATTTTAACATATATTTTTAAACACTATAATTTAGTTTGTTACTTTAGATTTTTCATCAACTAAACTCATAGCATCTTTTTTACATTTTGGTAAACAAAGATGGCATCCTTTGCATTTATCTTCATTAACCTTATGTGGTTGTTTCTTTTCCCCTTCTATAGCTCCAAATTTACATTGTCTAGCACATGCTGTGCATCCTATACATTTATCTTCGTCTATAGTAACTTTTCTTCTATCACTAATATCTCCTGCTATTACTTTAGTAGGGCATTTTTCAACACATACTTTACA
>OLVP01001521.1_pt1 | contig 13543 bp, 16 predicted proteins | sample 1673281 | NCBI WGS metagenome assembly OLVP01 (sample SAMEA3178940, study PRJEB25190) | human gut metagenome | biome: human gut; feature: human-associated habitat; material: faeces | place: Austria | collected 2013
GAAAACCTTGACACTCTCATGGGCGCTATCGTAAAGGCTAAGCCTGCTGCAGCTAAGGGTCAGTACATCCGCTCAGTTGCCATTACTTCAACAATGGGTCCGAGCGTTCGCATCAACCCTGCTAAGTTTGGTGCTTAATTTCAGTTATTTACACAATAGTGTGAATATATAAAATTCGCTGTTCTAAAGACAGCAGGTGCGTAAGCGTAAAGGTTTTTCCTGCCTGCCGAGGAAGATGCAAATTACATTGTTTTGTGTTTTTGCAGCCGTCCGAGGTAAAACGGACGGCTGTTTTTTATGAACTGCGTTACAAATATTTTGGAGGTGAATTTATCTTGCCAAGTCAAAGTGTTTTAGAGCAGAAGAAAGCAATTGTTGCAGAGCTTTCAGAAAGACTCAAAAGCTCAATCACAGGTGTGGTTGTCAGCTACGAAGGTATTAACACAGAGGACGATACAAAGCTCAGAAAAGAGCTGAGAGAGGCTGGCGTAAGTTATTTCGTTGAGAAGAACACTATCCTGAGATTTGCTCTTAAGGAAGCTGGTCTTGACGGTATCACAAACGTACTCGAGGGTACAACAGCTATCGCTATCTCTAACGACGACCAGACAGCTCCTGCAAGAATACTCGGTAAGTTTGCTGAGGACTGCAAGGACGAAAAGTTCTTCCTCAAGGCTGGTTACATTGGTGAGGACGTTTATGACGAGGCAGGCGTTAAGGCTCTCTCGAAGATCCCTTCAAGAGAAACTCTGCTCGCACAGCTGGTTGGTTCCCTTCAGGGTCCTATCCAGAAGCTTGCCGCAACACTTCAGGCTGTTGTGGACAAGGACAACGAGGCTGCATAATTTATATGCCGCTTAACGAATGGGCTTTGACCCGAAAAATTATTTAATAAAAAGGAGATTTTTATCATGGCTTCAGAGAAGATTATGAATTTTGTAGAAGAGATCAAGAAACTTTCCGTTCTCGAGCTTTCAGAGCTTGTTGACGCTATCCAGGAAGAATTCGGTGTAACAGCTGCTGTTGCTGCTGCTCCAGCTGCTGGTGCTGCTGGCGCTGCTGCTGAGGAGAAGACAGAGTTCGACGTAGTTCTGACTTCATTCGGCGATGCTAAGATGGCTGTTATCAAGGCTGTTAAGGAGATCACAGGTCTTGGTCTTAAGGAGTCTAAGGAACTCGTTGAGAGTGCTCCTAAGGCTATCAAGGAAGGTGCTTCAAAGGCTGACGCTGAGGAGATCAAGACAAAGCTTGAGGCTGCTGGCGCTTCTGTTGAGCTCAAGTAATCCTGAGTTTACACAAATAATTAAAGGACTTCGTAATGAAGTCCTTTTTTTGTTGAAGAAAATTCATAATGAGTGAAACTGTTCCACCTTGGGAAGCGGAGTGGTTTGAATTTTTTACAAGGTTGTGTAGATGTGCCGTGCGGTATGCTTTGGTTTAGAATATCTAGCCCAACAGAACTGTTATACCGCCTGACTGATTTGTCAATAGCGGGATTTGAATATATACAAACAAGTATGTGGTATGTATATTTATAAATAGTCGAATTTTTTTGAAAAAAAGCCTTGACAATAGAAAAAATAAATGCTATAATAATTAAGCTGAATGACACGGAACACAAACAAAACGAAAGAGTTCAGCGAAAAGAATAGCAAATGCGGCAGTGCTGGAATTGGCAGACAGGCACGTTTGAGGGGCGTGTGTCCTTGACGTACGGGTTCAAGTCCCGTTTGCCGCACCATACTTGTGCAATAAAATAGATGCACACCTCGAAAAGCTCGTATTTACGAGCTTTTTTTGCGTTTTGAGGGTAAAAATTTCAGGTGTAAAACCGTGGATGCTTTTTCGTAAAAAAAAGGATCTGAACCCTCAACAATTAAACATCGTCAAACAAAGCGGCAGACTTTGAGCAGATTTTGCTCTGAGCCTGCCGTTTTGTTATGAAAAAAATTCACAAAGTTTTAAAGGCTGTTTTGTCTATTGTCACGAATTTAAGTGACGATGATAGAACAGCCTTTTTTTCATTTGTAGAAAAAGGAGGAATATATAATGTATTACGATCACAAGAAAGTAGAATGGCTGAAAGAACGGTATCCCGAAGGGACTCGCATCTGCCTTGACAGAATGAACGATGACCCGTTCCCTGTTGAGTCCGGTACTCTTGGAAAGGTCGATCACGTTGATGACATCGGCACTGTGCATTGCGTTTTTGATAACGGAAGAACGCTCGGAGTTATCCCTGGTGTGGACGATTTCCATATCGTAAGTGAAGATAGTGAGCAAACAGAAGATGAAGAAATGAATATGTCAATGTAACGGTTAAGTTTTGAAAAAGACTTAGCCGTTTTTTTATTGAAAAAATCGGAAAGGAGATGATTCGTACTGATAAAATATTTCGATATCTTTGCAGGTATCGGCGGATTTCGCTCAGGACTTGAAAAAGCAGGCGGATTCAAGTGCGTCGGATACTGCGAGATAGATAAGTATGCAAAGAAAGCATACGAAACGTTGTACGATACAAGAAACGAGGTGTATTACGATGACGCAAGAAAGATCGACCCAAACGAACTGCCTGATCTCGACCTTATATGCGGAGGATTCCCTTGCCAAAGCTTTTCGATCGCTGGAAAACGAAAAGGATTCAGCGATACCCGAGGAACTCTCTTCTTTGAGATCGCCAGGATTGCCGCCATTAAAAAACCTAAGTATCTGCTCCTTGAAAACGTACCCGGTCTCCTATCGCATAACGGGGGCAGGACGTTTGCGACCATCCTCGGTACGTTGGATGAATTGGGGTACGATGTCGTATGGGAAGTGCTTAACAGCGCAAATTTTGGAGTTGCCCAGTCAAGAAAAAGAGTGTTCATTGTCGGATTTCATAGAGAAAAGTGTTCCGGAAAAGTATTGTCTTTCACAGACGCAAATCCAAAAACTCTTGTCCAAAGAATTCCCGGAAAGGAAGGAAACCGAGTCTACTCCGTTGAGGGACTGAGCATAACGCTTACAAGCCAGGCAGGAGGTTTCGGCGGAAAAACAGGTCTTTATGAAATTTTAGGACTGCCTATAAAGGTCAAAACCAAAACAGGCTATCAGATTGCCTTGCCGGGCGACAGCATAGATCTTGCCTATCCCGATATGAATTCAAGGCGAGGGAGAGTGGGAAAGGAGATAGCACATACTCTCACAACAAGCTGTAATCAGGGATATTACGCAATGTGTATAGATATGAATCCTGAGCCGAAAGTGACTGAGCTTGCAAGATGTATAACCTCAAGACAGGACAGCGGCATAGGTCATCATAAAGGCGAAAAGTCGGGAGTGATACTTGTTACCGAACCCATAGCTGTGCTTACTCCTGCAAAGGAAGCAGTAAGACAGCAGGGACGAAGATTCAAGCTTCCCGACGAGCCTATGTTTACAATTACGGTAACGGACAGACACGGCGTTGTTTACTGCGGATATATACGAAAGCTTATGCCTTTGGAGTGTTGGAGACTGCAGGGCTTTACCGATGAGCAGTTCAACAAGGTCAAAGCCACAGGAATGTCCGATGCACAGCTTTACAAGCAAGCAGGAAATGCGGTGACAACTAATGTTATTGAGGCTCTGGCAAAGTATATTTTAGAAATTGAAAAGGAGAATACAAATGGATAATACGATAAAAACATTTGTGAATGAGGAGTTTGGCTCGGTGAGAACTATTGAGGAAAACGGGAAAATACTTTTCTGCGGCTCTGATGTTGCAAAGGCATTAGGGTACAGAAGGCCAAAAGATGCGATAAATGCTCATTGTAAGGGGGCTGTAAAACGCCGCCTCCTTACAAACGGCGGTGTACAGGAAATGAAAATGATATCCGAAGGTGATGTGTACCGCCTTATATCCCACTCCAGACTTCCCTCTGCTGAGAAATTTGAAAGCTGGATATTTGATGATGTACTCCCAACTATACGCAGAACAGGCGGCTATGTTTCAAACGAAGAAATGTTTATTGAAAACTACCTGCCCTTCCTCGACGAACCGTACAAAAATCTTTTCCGTCTGCAGATGACGTTTATCAGCAAATTGAATGAACGGATCAGAAATGATAAGCCACTCGTGGATTTCGCTCTGCACGTTGCCGACAGCGAGGATCTCATAGATATGAATGCTATGGCAAAGCTTGCGGCTGATAAAAATTTCAATATCGGCAGAACAAGACTGTTTCGCTGGCTGAAAGAAATGGGAGTTCTTATGTCAAACAATCTGCCGTATCAGAGATATATTGACCGCAGATATTTTGTTGTAAAAGAGTCTGTGTTCGAAGTCGAGGGTATGAAAAAGACTTATCGGCAGACGTTTGTGACGGGAAATGGTCAGCTTTTTATCATAGGTCTGCTGAAAAAATATTACGGGAAGGAGATGTCGTGATGTCAAAAAAGCCAAAATGTCCGCTCATAGGTCAGAACGGGAATATCTTTAATCTTATGGGCATTGCTTCAAAAACGCTGAAGAGAAATGGCATGTCGAATGATGCCAAGGAAATGTGCGACCGTATCACCTCTTCCGGCAGCTATGATGAGGCACTGAGTATTATCGATGAGTATGTGGAAATCACTTCGGCTGACGATGAAGAAACCGAAGATTTTGGAATGGAGATGATGTGAATGACGTATTTATTCATAGGAATGCTGATAGGCGGGATTATCGGGTTTACGGTCGGAGGTCTTGCCATAGCTTTTAAATCAGCCGAAAAGGAGCTTGCCCGTCTGGATAAGGAGGTAAAAGATGCACACAAACAGAATAAAAGCAAAGGTTGATTTCAAGTTCTGTATGGGAAGTATCAACGCAATGCTGAGAGCCACAAAGCCCGTACTTTCGGAAAGGCAGTATAAAGAATTATGTACTGAGGTTAACAAGGTCGACGGCTATCTTGAGCAGAAACGCATAATATTCAGCTATGTAGACCCAATAATCAAAGGGTAAGGTAAGCAAAATTAAATAACAACTAGGGTCGTTTTGCCAACAGCAGATAAAAATCTGGTGCTTGCAAAGCGACTTTTCTGCTGTTGGTTTTAGCGGCAGAAAGGAAGAAAATGAACAGTTTTATGTCTTGGGTAGGTGGGAAGAAAAATCTTCGTGACGAGGTTCTTGCAAGATTTCCGCCTTACTATGAAAGGTATATAGAGGCCTTCGGCGGAGCGGGCTGGGTGCTGTTTCACAAGCCGCCCGGTGCAGATTTTGAGGTGTACAATGACTTCAATTCAAACCTTGCGAACCTGTACAGATGCGTCAGAGATAAGCCGAACAGACTCAAATACAAGCTGAGATATGTGCTCAATTCAAGAGAGGATTTTGACCTGACTTCAAGCCTGCATAAGCGTGGTATACTGCCAAGACTTTACGATGTTGACAGAGCGGCAAAGTTTTACCAGCTTATACGTTACAGCTATGCTTCGGGCCTTGACAGCTTTGCAAGCCAGCCGCATTCGATATGGTCTGACTTTCCGATGATAGATCTGGCGGCAAGACGATTGCAGAAAGTAGTTGTTGAAAACAAGGATTTTGAAAAGCTGATTAAGCAGTACGATAGACCCGTCAGCTTTTTCTACTGCGATCCACCCTACTTTGCTACAGAAAGCTACTACAAGGACGTGGGATTTACGGCAAAGGATCATATCAGACTGCGTGACGCTCTGCTTGACATCAAAGGCAGATTTTTGGTTTCGTATAACGATTGCCCTGAGATCCGTGAGATATGGCATAAACCAAACATTCACATTGAAGAGATAAGTAGGCTGAACAATTTGGCACAGCGGTATGACGGCGGCTGTCAGTATGCAGAGTTGCTCATATCAAATTATGACACAAGCGAACGTGCGAAAGCTATCAAACAGCTTTCGCTTTTTGATTAGGAGGTTTTTATGAAGAAGATAATATTGGCACAGGTTTTAACAGCAAAAGGCAAAACAGAATTTTCAGGGCTTTATGACCGGTGTATTTTTGGAAGAAGGTGCGGAAGTCGAGCTGAAAATATCGGTAGCGAGGGGTAAATTTGAAATAGCACTTTTCCCCTCAGAGGACAAAGTACCGTTCCGTGACTGTGGAATCTCGGAGGAAGAGATACAGCGTACCTGTTCCATGTACGAAGACTGCGACGGGTGTCCGCTTAATGACTACTGCGGAGAGGAATCGGAGGTGGTTTCATGAAAATACTTGTGTTTGAACCGATGAAAAAGCCGTATGTGAAGGATATTAAAGATAATATTCACGCTATGCAGGAAATTGTGGGCGGCAGCATAGAACCCATATATTTTGAACCAAAGCAGGACGCAATCGTCTGGTGCAATGATGAGTTTCTGCTGAACGGTTCAAAGCCTAACAGGATAGTTGGAAATACACTTGTTCACGGCACTTTCTATATTTCAGGCAATTATCGTAACGAATACGGCGAATGGGATTCCTGTTCACTTACTGATGAACAGATAGAAAAGTACAAGCAGCAGTTTGATCATATCATAGTAGATCTGCCCGAGATCGGGCTGGTTGCTGTGAGAGAAACAAAGCCGGAAGTGATCCAACCGCTTGAAGAATATGAAGAAGAACCGGAAATCGAACAGACAATGTAAAGGAGAATGAAACTATGAGAATACACGCATCTATCAACAGAATGGTAAACAAAGAGGATTCAGCAATCAAGGCATATGCCAGCGTAACGATGGACGGTATGTTCGCCGTTCACGGACTGAGGGTCATCGAGACCGAAAAGGGCAGATTTGTCAATATGCCCTCCACCTCATACACCGATAAGGACGGCAACAAGCAGTACAGCGACACCTTCCACGCCATAACCAAGTCGGCGAGAACTGCCGTAAATCAGGCTGTGCTCAATGCTTATGATCTCAAGCTGCAGCAGGTTCAGCAGACGGATATCGAGGTGGAGAACACTCCCGATGAGGAAATGTCGGAGCCTGAAGATGAACCTGAACCGGAGCTAAGTATGTAGTTTGCTAAAGCATTTGCTGTGTATCTTGTAACAAAGGTAGAACTTTTGCAAAAAGTATAGATTTGTGGGCGGATATATGATATATTGCTTGACAAGGAGCGTGATGATATGAAAAGAGCAATGGTCATATCAATATTCTGTGCTATATTTTTAACAGCCTGCGGAAATGTATCAAAGTCCGCAGAAAGTGAAAACTCTTCAGTAACTAGTCAAACTACGGTCACGGCTATAGTTTCTGCAGAAACATCTGCAAAGGAAGAAAAGGATACAAGCGAAGCCGCAACTACTACTTTTAAAACAAGTTCGCAGACGGTATCCGAGACTTCAAAACCGACAAATATCACAGTAACTACGACCAAGAAATCAGATCCGTCAGGTTATTCGGGAAATTCCAGTCAGGGACAGAACAATTCTGCACAGAATAATAACGGTCAGGAAAATAACCATCAGCCTGTGCAAAATGATCCGCAGCCAGATAACTCGCCGCCCGATAATAACCGGAGCAATAACGGAGCGGAACAGAATAACGATCCGACGCCTCCGACTACAACTGCAAAGCCTGCGGTAACAAATCCGCCTGTCACAACGACAAAGCCGCAGACTACAACAGTGCTGCAGACTCAACCACACTCGCCAGTGCCTACTGAGGAAGAACGATATATGGATATCGGCAGAAGCTTATCTCATAACGGCTCTGATTACAGCAAGGCAGAGGCGGTATACAACTGGATGACTGAAAACGGTTCGGGCACTTGTGTGAATTATTCGTGGCAGACCTACTATTTGTGCAAAGGTACAGGTTTGGAATGCTATCTTGCATGGACGCCGTCAAAACTGTATGGTCATGTAGCAAATGTTGTTAAGGTAAACGGAACATGGTTTGTTCTTGATACACAGGGACAAGGATTTCTGCTGAATAACGACTGCGGATTCAGCGAAATAATAGATATTGATGAATCATATGTGTCAGGGGCGGATTTGATAAGCAGCCAAAGATATGATGAAATATATTAAAATGTGCAAACGAAAGAGCCGAAATCAGGCTCTTTTTCTTTGCAAAAATGAAAAGGAGAAATGCACTTTATGTTCAAAAAATCGAAAATATTAAAGAAACTCAGCGCAGGGTTCATGGCAGGACTCTGTGCTTTTTCTATGTTCGGTTCATCTATGAGCGGAGCAATCACAGCAAGTGCCGCAAGCACACCTACGGAAAACCCGGCATTCCCGTCAGCGGATACGGTGATCGCAAAGGCGGCGACCTTGCTGGGTACACCGTATACCTATGGAAACAAGGGCTACTGGTATGCGTATGATCAGGGTCAGTACACTCCGCTGTCGGTGCAGACGATCAACAACCTCGGTATCGACTGTTCGGGTCTGGTGTACTATACGCTTACACAGCTTGGATACAAAACATCGGGGTTCAGTTGGAACAACCCTGTGCCTGTTGACACAGATCATTGGCTTACAGTCAATGATAACTGCACCATAACTTACGACGGAAAGACTTCAAAGGTCGAAGTCGAAAAGAAAAACATCAAGACAACGGACCGCCCGTATTGGGAGTGTGCTGATGGTTCGGTTATTACAGCAGGTTCTGTGGTGGTCGCTCAGAATCCGGGTGGTGAGGATCACGTTTGGATATATATGGGTGAATTTGATTCAAGAAATGATGTAATAAGCTACCTTAAGTCTATCGGCGTTTCGGAAAAACTCATAAACTCAAAGACAGTTGGCGATGGAAAAGGTGCAGGCGGAAAGCATTGGAGAATAGAATCCAGCGGTTCGGAGGGCGTTGTTATCAACAACAAAACTGACGGTAAGACTGCTACCGCTATGAATATGTCGGCGTTCAGGATAACAAAAAATGATGTAAAATTTGAAATAACTAAGGTTCTTGCTTCAGACAGAACGGTTAAGATTTCAGGCACAAGCAAGGTAGACGGCACGGTTGCAAAATACGGAGTATATACCGATAAGGTTTGTAAAAACAAGGTCGGCGAGATCACTATCGGCAAGGACGGAACAGGTTCCATTCAGTTACCTGAAAAGCAGTATTACGTTAAGGAGATCTCCGCACCGACAGGTTACAGTATCTCTGAAGAAGTGTTCGCATTAAAGGCTGACGAAAATATATTTGTGACCGAAGATTTTACGAGAGGTACGATTAAGGTCAACAAGACCGCCGAAGATGGGATCGTAAGCGGCAGAGAGTTCAAGGTCACAGGAAACGACGGCAGCAGTTACACCAAGAAAACCAATGCAAACGGCGTTGCCGAATTTAGCGGATTAAAGGTATACAACACATCTACGGGCAAAGCGATCACCTACACCGTATCCGAGATCAATGTAGATACAAGATACGAAGTTCCTAAGGCTCAGAATGTTACGCTGACAAGCGGAGACGTTGATCTGACTGTGAATGTAAAGTTCAACAATCAACTTAAAACGGGCTCGATAAAGATCAATAAACAGTCTGAGGATAATCAGAACGGAGACAGAGAGTTTACTATTACGGGCAACGGTAAGACCTACACAATAAAAACAGGAGACGACGGCATTGCAATTCTCTCTGACATTCCTGTTTATGACAGTAATAACGAAAAAATCACCTACACCATTTCAGAAAAGAACGTACCCGTAAAGTACGTTGTTCCTGCCGATCAGACAGCAACTCTTACTGCTGACGCAACCACAACTAAGACTTTCAAAAATATCCTCAAAAAGTTTACAGTTGAGGTAACAAAGCAGGATTCTGAAACAACATCAGCACAGGGCGACGGAACACTTGCGGGAGCAGTTTACGGACTGTACAAGGACGGCGAGCTTGTCGATATCTATACTACCGATGAAAACGGATATTTCAAAACAAAAGAGTATGTCTGCGGAAACTACACTGTTCAGGAAATTTCGCCAAGTGAAGGCTATCTCCTTGACGAAACAGTTTATTCAGTGGGTGCAGAAGCTGAGAATTATTTCATTGAGCATAACCCACTTTCTATGACAGTGACTGAGGACGTTATCAAGGGAAATATCGCAATGATCAAGCATTCCGATGACGGCTCTACTCAGATAGAAACTCCAGAAGTGGGAGCTGAATTTGAAGTGTATCTGAAATCTTCGGGTTCTTATGCAAATGCTGTTGAAACAGAACGTGATTACCTGACGTGCGATGAAAACGGCTTTGCACAGACAAAGGATATGCCATACGGCGTTTACACTGTGCATCAGACAGTCGGCTGGGAGGGTACTGAGTTTATTGCTGATTTTGATGTGAATATCAGCAAGAACGGACAGACCTACCGCTATCTTATCAACAATGCGGAGTTTGAAAGCTATGTTAAGGTGGTAAAGGTAGATTCTGAAACGGGAAAAACAATTCCTTACGAGGGTGCTGGCTTTGAGATCTATGATTCAAACGGTCAGAAGATTTCTATGACTTTCAGCTACCCGACGCCAACCACGATCGACACTTTCTACACAAACAGCGAGGGCTATCTGATCACTCCCGAAGTTCTTCCCTACGGTGAATATTCGCTTGTTGAGGTTCAGGCGCCTTACGGCTATGCGCTTGATAAAACTCCCGTAGCATTTTCGGTTTCCTCAGAAAATGCAGAGAAAGAAAACTCGTTTACTATTGTCAAAGTTGAAAAGCAAAATACCGCTCAAAAAGGCAGGATCAGCGTTCAGAAAACAGGCGATATTTTCACAAGCGTGACAATGGCGTCCTCCGCTTACACAGATGAAAACGGTGAAATGATCGTGAATCCAACAACTTACACTCCCGTGTTTGCAAGCGGAAATCTTTCCGGTGCAGTATTTCAGGTGATCGCTGTAGAGGATATTGTTACGCTCGACGGAACAACAAGAGCTTATGCAGGAGATGTTGTTTCAGAGATCACGACAGACGAAAACGGCTATGCTGAAACTGAGCCGCTTTATCTCGGCAAGTATGAGATCAGAGAGATAAAGGCTCCCGGCGGTTATGTGCTGAACAATGAGCCTAAAGATGTTGAGCTGACATATGCAGGGCAGGAATTTGAGGTGAGAGATACTGTGAATACAGCTTTTGAAAATGAGTATCAGGGCGTGAAGATCTCGCTTTCTAAGGTTATGGAAAATGATGAACTGTTCGGTATCTACGGCAATGACTACTATACAAGCGTTCGTTTCGGACTATTCGCCGCAGAAGATATTACTGCCGCTGACGGTTCTGTTATTCCTGCGGACGGACTGATTTCAGAAGTTTCACTTGATGAGAATATGACCGCAAAATTTGATGTACAGATACCTTTTGGCAGGTATTATGTTCAGGAAATTGCAACCGATGAACACTATGTTCTTAACGGTGAAAAGTATCTTGTGAATTTCGAATATATGGGTCAGGACATCCGGACTGTGGATATTGACTGCGGACAATTCGTAAATCTTCTCAAGCGTGGCAGGATAGAGGGTCACAAGGTAGATGACAAGAGCGAACCTCTTGAAAATGCTGTGTTCGGTCTGTTTACTGCCGACTGTGTGAAGTTCAGCAGAGATACTGCAATAATGACTGCCGCCTCAGATAAAAACGGATATTTTGTGTTCGACGAAATCCCATACGGCGAGTATATTGTCAGAGAAATCGAAGCTCCGACGGGATATATTCTCAGCGGTGAAAGCTATCCCGTAACTGTTTGCGAGGACGGCGAAACTATCACAATTCGTACAGTTAACAAGCCTATTACCGTTGAAGTGTCTAAGGTTGATGTATACGGCGAGGAATTAATCGGCGCAGATATGCAGCTTGAAAATGCTGACGGTGAAATCATTGACGAATGGATTTCCGATGGTACAAATCACGTTGTTTCAAAGCTTGGTGCGGGTGAATATGTGCTTAAAGAAATTGCCGCACCCGACGGTTATGTGATTGCAACTGACATTAAATTTACTGTTGATGTTTACGGCAATATTACGGTAGAAAACGTTGAAGCCACAGTGACTTCGGAGAACGGCAATCCGCTTATCGTTATGGTAGATGACACAACAAAGGTGCAGATTTCCAAGCAGGATATCACCACAGGTGAGGAACTGCCCGGCGCAACGCTCCAAATCATTGACGAGGACGGAAATGTTGTTGAGGAATGGGTATCTACAGACGAAGCTCACTTCATCGAAGGCAAGCTGATTGCAGGCAAGGAGTACACACTTAAAGAGATTATTGCACCTGAGGGCTATGAGATAGCAAATGAGATAAAGTTTACTGTGAATGCTGACGGAACTGTGACCGAGGTCGTTATGTACGATGAGCATACGCCTGATCTTGAAACCCCTCCTACGGTCATAATAGATATTCCTCATACAGGTGTATCCGCAGACAATAGTGCTGAGCTTTATCTCGTAGCCACAGCGGTTATTATGGTTTTCGGTATGGTCATATGCAAGAGAAACGGTAAGGAACAGAGAAAGGATGATGTGAAATGAGATCTAAAAAGAAATTGATCGCAGCAGCAAGTTCGGTGTGCTTTGCGGCTGTGATGTCGCTAACTGCCTATGCTTCGGGTGATGTTGCGGGGGCGGTCACAAGCACTTGGAACACAGCCAGATCGCAAATAGTGTCGGTAGTGAACAATGTTGTTTTTCCGTGCCTTGATGTTATCCTTGCGGTATTGCTGTTTGTGAAGATAGGTGCGATGTATATGGACTACCGCAAGCACGGACAGATAGAATGGACTCCTGTTGCGATAATCTTCGCCTGCCTCATATTCACACTTACCGCTCCGCTGTATATATGGTCTATTGTGTAAGGAGGTATGACAAATGAAGAATATTCTTATACTCGCCGCACTGTCTGCGGTGATCCTTACAGGCTGCGGAAATATCTCGCCGCCGTTCAAAGCCGAGCAGACAACGGTCACAACAGCCGCTCCGACAGTAAGTGCGGCTGCCTCTTCGGAGGCTGAAAGTACCGTCGATGAAGAACAGGTAAAATATGATACCTTTATTGCGGAGTTTTTCGATTCAAATATATGCTTTGCAGATACAAGCGCATTGGTAACAGAAGCAATGAAAGGCAGTTCCTTTGAGAACGAAATTGATAACTCCAACGGTGTGAATAAAATTACTTTGAAAGGCTCAAACGGCGGCGGTATGATAGATGTTCTGTGTGTCGATTTAAGTCAGAGTAACCTTGATTACGACATGAAATATATCCTTGAAAATTTAGGGGATCATTACTTTAGTCAAACTGCTGCTCAGATGAACGGTATCACCGAAGATGACTTTGTTTCGAGTTACCGAATGACAAGCAGTGTTGTTTCAAAGGGTAAGTATCAGCGGTACGGCTCTGTTCAGAAATCCGACGGTATGGCGACTCAGTTCGGATACACGGAAACCTACGCTGTGCTGAACGAGAACAAGCTTACCGTTGTATCGGGTGCATTTCTCAGTTCGGATATGATGGAAAGACAGAGTTTTTCGCAGCTTATGAGTAAGTTTGCGGAGAATGTGAAGTATTAAGGCGGTGATAAAGTGCCATATATCCCATTTACAGACGAACAAAAAATCCTTGCCAACAGCGT
>OLVP01001523.1_pt1 | contig 13528 bp, 10 predicted proteins | sample 1673281 | NCBI WGS metagenome assembly OLVP01 (sample SAMEA3178940, study PRJEB25190) | human gut metagenome | biome: human gut; feature: human-associated habitat; material: faeces | place: Austria | collected 2013
TCTTCTGGCTCTTGTAAATGGCGAGAACCATCTCGAGCGCGTTGCGGCCGGCAACAGCGTCCACGTAGGGGGCGCGGTCATTCTGAATGGCGTCTACCATATCGGCATAGAGCAGCGTGTGCCCGTTGCCGTACACGTTGGAAGTCTGCTCCTCGAGTCCCTTGTTGGCAGCGTCCGCTTCGGTCTCGTCGGCGAAGTCCCACACGTCGATATTGTTGGTCGAAGTGCCGCCGATCTTTACTGTGCCGTTCTCGCCGAACACATAGAGCGTCTCTTCGAGGTTCTTCGGGTACACATTGCTCGTACCTTCGATGGTGCCCACTGCGCCATTAGCGAACTTGACCACGGCAACACCCACATCTTCGGCCTCAAGGTAGTCATGGAAGCGCTGGCGGGTTGCGCCGTACACCTCCACTACGTCCTCCCCCATCATCCAGCGGAGAAGGTCGATGCCGTGTATGCACTGATTCATCAGCGTGCCACCGTCCTGCTCCCACGTACCGCGCCAGGGAGCCTGATCGTAGTAGCCCTTACCGCGGTTCCAGCGCACATGGATGCTTCCGTGGGAAAGCTTCCCGAACCGATCGGCCTCGATAGCGTCGCGAAGCTGCTGGATAGCCACATTGAAGCGATTCTGATGGCAGGCGGAAACCTTCACGCCTTTTTCATCAGCACAGCGAATGATCTCGTCGGCATCGGCGATGGACATGGCCATAGGCTTCTCGATGATCAGATTCTTCCCCGCATCGATGCAGTCAAGCGCGATCGCGGCATGCTTGCCGCTCTCGGTGGCGATGGCGACCAGCTCGATCTCCGGATGCTCTTCGAGCATCTGATGGTAGTCGGCGTAGCGCTCGGCCTCAGGAAAATCCCCGCAGCCAGCTTTCTCCAACATGATGTCGAACTTCGAGTCATCAATATCGCACAGCGCAACCAGATCGAGATCGTTATTCGCAACAGCTTTCACATGGTTGACCGCAATACGGCCGCACCCGATAATGGCACATTTCATTTTGCAATCTCCTGCCTTTGCCCAAACCAGACACATTTGCCTAGCTACAGCACCTCGATGTTGTCGCGAGCCTCGACGGCCTTCATGGCATTCTTCGTATCGAAAATGGCCTGGGCGTGCTTCTGCACGAAATCGTAATCTACATTGGTGTGGGCACAGGTCACCATGACCAGATCGGCGTTCTCGATCACATCATCGGTAAGCTCGGGGATAGACTGCTTCACCGCACCCTTGTAGCGGTACTCGGCCACCCACGGATCGTAGTAGATCACGTTCGCACCGCGGTTCTCCAGGCACTCGATGACGCGCAGGGCCGGGCTCTCACGATAATCGTCGATATCCTGCTTGTAGGCCACACCGAGCACCAGCACCTCAGCGCCCTTGAGGGATTTCTCGCTCTCATTCAGCACTCGAGCGGCACGGTCGACGCAGTACTCGGGCATCTGATCATTCACCATCATGGAGGACTCGATCATCGAAGTATGGAACCCGTACTCGCGCGCCTTCCAGGAAAGGTAGTAGGGGTCGAGCGGAATGCAGTGTCCGCCCAGGCCGGGACCCGGATAAAATGCGGTAAACCCATAGGGCTTCGTCTTGGCAGCATCGATAACTTCCCACACATCGATGCCCATGCGATCGCACAGCATGGCCATCTCGTTCACCAGACCGATATTCACATTGCGGTAGGTATTCTCCAGGATCTTCTCCATCTCGGCCACGGCCGGGCTCGACACCTTGGTCACGCCACCTTCGAGCACCGACTCATATAAAGCAGCGATGCAATCCAACGCATCCTCACCAATGGCGCCGACCACCTTGGGGGTGTTCTTAGTCTTGTAGATGAGGTTGCCCGGATCCACACGCTCGGGACTGAAGCCCAGGTAGAAGTCCTCACCGCAAGTCATACCCGAGCCCTCTTCCAAGATGGGGCGGATAAGTTCCTCGGTAGTACCCGGATAGGTGGTAGACTCCAGCACCACCATCACACCCTTTTTGAGGTAGGGCGCAATAGCCTTGGCGGAAGACTCCATATATGAGGTGTCGGGCTGCTGGTGCACGTCAAGCGGAGTGGGTACGCAGATAGCCACGAAGTCGCATTCACCGATACGGGAGAAATCAGTGGTAGCCTCGATCATATTATCGTTCACGAGCTGCTGCAGATCCTCGTTCACCACATCACCGATGTAGTTCTCGCCGCGATTGACCATGTCAACCTTCTCGGCCTGCACGTCGATGCCCACCGTCTTGAAGCCGGCCTTGGCCTTCTCCACGGCAAGGGGCAGGCCCACGTAGCCGAGACCCACGGTGCCGCACACCAAATCGCGAGAGGCGATCTTGTCCAACAACTCCTGCTTGTTCACTGTTCCTCCTTGGTAATGTCCTCAATGATCTCAATGAGGTGGTTCGTATGGCTGACAAAAGAGTATAACTCGGCAGTGCTGCGAGAATTCTCTCCCCACCGTTTCAACGAATCCTCGCAGCACTGCCGAGCGAAATCCTCGGGCCCCGAAAACGACTCCTCGATGCCGCAATCGTATCTGTTGATCACCGAAAAATCGGAGGGCAGATTGGAGAGCACCGGACGGCCGCTAGCAAGATAGTCGAACAACTTGTTTTGGCTCATCCCGTACTTCGCAATCTCGTCCTCAGGCAACGAATACATCAGAAGCAAGGTCGCTCCATGCAGAGCCGCGGGAATATCGCGTTTGTCGATCGCCCCCGGGAGAGAAACGTTTGTCAGCCCCTCTTCCGATACCTTTTTACGCAAAAACTCCGCATCCTCGCCGTCTCCGTAGAAAATGAACCGGATCGGCTCTTCGCGAAGACATGCAGCCACGTCAACGAGGTACGCAACGTTGTTGATCTTCTGCATCGAGCCAGCGTATACAACGGTAGCCCCATCTGAAGCTATCTCAGACGGATCAACACCCCTTCTTGCAAGATTAGCATCGAAAGCCTCCAAGTCGACACCGTTGTTGATGTGGTGAACTTTGGCTAGATCAATCTTCCCGCCGTGATCTATATCCCAGCCGCGGTCTACAATATAACGTGAACCACCTTCCATAGAGAAAACAATGGCATCGGCATGCTCGTAATTCTTGCGTTCGAGCATGTACATGGCTTTTGCAATGGCCCCGCCACGCCCGATAATGCCGTACACCTCCAGCGACAACGGCCACAGATCGCACACCTCACAAATGCTGACCGCATGATATTTCCTTGCCAGACGGTTGGCCAGCCACGGAGACAGCGGATACCCGTTCGAACCGAGAATGACATCGGGCTTCCCAAACATCTCCGCAAAGGTGTCGGCATACTTGTTGAGACGCTTGTGAAATTCAAAGATAGCGAGAACGCGCTTCTTCATGCTCTCGCCGTAATCCTTGATACGGATGTAGACAAAAGGGAAGCCGTAAGAGTCGTCCACTTTAAACGGAGCATCGTCCTCTATCATCTGGAGAGCATTTCCCCGTTCCCGACTCGCCACAAAAACAACGGGATTATAACCACGCTCTTTCAGGTGTTTCGCAAACCAAAAATGGCGGTTATGCGGACCATGCTCGGGCAAGCAGATGTCCATCATGATCAGCCAGATCGTTTTCGCGGGCAATTATTCTCCTCGATTCGTTACGGCGCCTACCGTCGTGAGCATAATGCGCAGATCTCGCGGCAGACTGAATTTCTTTACATCCTGCAAATTGTATTCCATTTTCAGGGGCAAAATCTCTTCCACATAAACTTTATCCACGTCATCGGCCCCATTCAGCAGATCAGCTTCATCCTTGAACTGGATGCTCGCCGTGGAAGTAACACCCGCAGGTAGCAGCAGTGTCGCCATCATTTCGGGCGTGTAGCCCTCCACGTAGCGGGGCACTTCCGGGCGCGTGCCCACAAACGTCATAGTCCCCCGCAGAATGTCGATCAGCTGGCTGATCTCGTCAAGACGATAATCGCGGATTTTAGCGCCGACACGCGTCACCCGGGCGTCACCGCCTGTGGTCACCGCGCTCCCCATCTGGTCGGCTCGGTCGCACATAGTGCGAAACTTGAAGATACGGAATCGCTTCCCATACTGCGTGACACGTTCCTGCCGGTAGAAAACCGGTCCGGGCGAATCCAGCTTAACGGCAATGGCCAGAACCAGAAACGCAGGGCTAAGCAGAACCAGCAGAATGGTCGACAGAGCAACGTCGAAGCAGCGCTTGCCAACCAGCTGCACCCTCTTTTTGGCAAGCGCCTCGTAATAGGGCCGCACCCATTCGTTTCTCATTTCTTCGGGCAGCGCATCCCAAGCGACAAGCCTCACCGCACGCCCTCGACAATCTCCGCAAAAGACGAGGCAACATAGCGAGCCTCTTCGTCAGTGAGACACGTATGCAGGGGCAGCGTAATCTCATTGGCAAATCGGGCATAGGCATTCGGGTAGTCGGCAATATCGAACCCAAGATCTTTATAGGCCGTCATCATCGGCAGAGGCTTGTAATGGACGTTGGTAGCTACCCCGCATTCAGCCATCGCCTCGATGATCTCATTGCGCTGCTCGGGCGATATATGCGGCACGCGGCAAATATACAAGTGGCCCGAGGAGGTGTAATCGTCGCCATAGTGCGGAAGAGGCGCTACGCCGAGAGGGGTGAGGTAACTATCGTATAGGGAGATCAGCTCTTTGCGACGATCCAGCATTCCCTGATAGCGCTTCAATTGCACCAGTCCTAGCGCCGCTTGGATATCAGTCATATTGCACTTATACCAAGGACCGAGCACATCGTATTCCCAGGCTCCCAACTTCGTTTTAGCGAGTGCATCCTTTGATTGCCCATGCAGCGAGAGCAACTGCACCTTCCGATATATCCCCTCATCGGAGATCTCGCTCGGCAGGTTCCAGGTAAGGCAACCACCTTCCGCCGTCGTAAAGTTCTTGACCGCATGGAAGGAAAAGGACGTGAAATCGGCAATGGAGCCGATCATGCGCCCATGGTAGGTGGAACCCAACGCATGGGCGGCGTCCTCGCACACCGCCACCCGACCAAGAGTCTCTTGAATATCGGAGGCCGGATGAAACAAGTCGCGCTTAGCCTCAAGCGCCGCGAAAATGGTATCGTAATCGCACGGCACACCGCCCAAGTCAACGGGAATAACTGCCTTGGTTCACTCGGTTATGGCATGAGCCATAGCATCATAGTCCATCTCGAGCGAATCGGAGGCACAGTCGACCATAACCGGCGTGGCACCAACGTGGCAGATAACCGAAGCGCTTGCCGTATATGTATATGCCGGCACGATCACTTCGTCTCCCGGCCCCACGCCAAGAACACGCAGCGCCATTTCCGCACAGGCTGTTTGGGAGTTAAGGCACACGCACCGCTTTACTCCCAAATACTCAGCCAGCTGTCGCTCGAGCTCCTTTACCCGGGGACCCGTTGTAATCCAACCCGAGCGAAGCGCCTCTGCCACCTCATCGATTTCTTCTTGCGTGATATCGGGAGGCGAAAACGGTATATTCATTTTGCTAGCCATAATGCCACTCCTGTACTATTGAAACTCGGGCGTGTAAGTGGGTACCGCTTTTTGGAGCACACGCTTTATTTCATCGCGCTCAAGCGGCAACGCAGCCCCGAGCTCATCCAACCGAACCCGTACGTCGGCTACTTCCGGACGCACGCCCTTGATAACCGTAATAGCTCCGTTGGCCGTAGGGACAGTCGGCTCGTCATCCATATTCAGCTCTTCGTACAATTTCTCGCCTGGACGCAACCCCGTTACCTTGATCTCGATATCCTCGCCCACCGTAAGGCCCGAAAGGCGAATCAGACTCTCTGCCAAATCGTAGATACGGACCGGCTCACCCATATCGAGAACGAAAATCTCACCACCCTCGGCGAGAGCTCCAGCCGTGATAACAAGCCGCGCGGCCTCCGGGATGGTCATGAAGTAGCGAGTGATATCTTGATGAGTCAGCGTAATGGGGCCGCCCGCCTTCAATTGGCGTTTGAACAAGGGGATGACCGAACCGTGCGAGCCCAACACATTGCCGAATCGCACCGAGGCAAGCACAGTCTTGGAAACCTGGGCATAGTGCTGCACGATCATTTCGCACATGCGCTTGGTGGCACCCATGACATTTGCCGGATTAACCGCTTTGTCGGTCGAGATGAGAATGAAGTGGGAACAACCGCGCTCATGAGCCATGCGCACTACATTCAGCGTGCCGAACACATTGTTCTCGATGGCCTCACGCGGATTCGACTCCATAAGGGGCACATGCTTGTGTGCTGCAGCGTGAAAAACAACATGCGGATTGTGGCGATCGAAAACCTCTTCTAAGGCTGGCATATGAGTAATGGAGCCTATTTCCGTAACGATCTCGATCCCGGCCTCTCGGGCCTTCCCTGCTATTTCATGATAGAGCTCGTAGACCGTGTTTTCGTAGATGTCGAAGAGTATGATCTTGGCCGGCTTAGCCGGAAGCAACTGACGCACAAGCTCGCTGCCAATAGAGCCTCCACCACCCGTAACGAGCACGGTAGCGCCCTTGAGATAGGTGCCGACAAGACCCTCGTCAAGGGCCACCTCTTCGCGTGCGAGAAGGTCGGACACCTCCACATCGCGAATGGGAACCTTACTGAGCTGCTCCTCGGGAATATCCTTTACTTTTTCCGGAAGAGTGAGTACCTTGCAGCCCGTCTCCATGCACAAATCGTACACGCGGCGCTTCTGCTTTTGCGTTCCTGAGGGAATGGCCACCACAATCTGCTCGATGGACTGTTGCTTGCAAATGCGCGGAATATCCCCACAGTCTCCGAGAACTTTCACACCATGAATGCGCCGACCGATTTTCCTTTTGCTGTCATCCACATAGCCAACGGGACAACCAACAATTTCATCGCTACCAGCAAGCATACGGCTGACAACAAGCGACCCGCTCTCGCCCGCACCCACAATAAGCGTGCGGGCCTGCCCCGGAGACTCGGCACCCAGGAAGGACCAGCTCCGTCCTTTAGAATTCACACGTATGGCAAAACGCGCCATGCCGCAAATCACCAGCAAAATCGCCCAAGCGCAAATGTACACGCGAAACGGCATGCGCGCATCGAATACAAGAGCACCGAGCACGTCGCCGATTACCGAGCCCACTGCAGTCGCAAGCACAATGCGCGCCGCGTCGTCCACGCTCGCATACTCCCAAAGGCTGTTGTACATGCGAAAGACACCGAATACAGCCACATTAACAAGAGAGAGCAGCGCCATCTGCCCCATAAAGAAAGGCGACGCCAGATCGATCTCTCCCGCTTTCGTGCCCCATGCAGCAATCAGAAATGCTACAACCGTCGCAGCGACATCGAGCACCACGAGTGGAAGCGACCTGACGAGGACACGCCTTATCCCTCGTCCCCTTATCAGCTTAGCTGTCACATCGCTTCCTCTCCCGAAAGAAGAACGATACCTACCACATTCGCTGACGCCAATTGCAGCTCTTCAAGGACACCACAGAGAGCGGGTTCCGAGTCTTTCCAGCAGACAGCCGTCACAATGGTTACGCTTGCTTCTTTCGCGACACGCGCTCCAACGATGCTCTTCTCTATCGAATCGCATGCCTCAATACGAATGCTAGAATCACCCATGTCGCCAGACGGCTCTTCACTCATGGCTTCCGAGATAGCCTCTTTGATTCCCATTTGCTTACCACCCGACACAGGTAGCAAGCAAATTGACTCAATGTGGCTTTTCGCAGCAAACTGAATATTCATCCACAGCCGCTTGCCCGCTTGTCGGTTATCCGATACCGCCCAAACCGGGAGATCGGTCACAGTCTCAATGTCTTTGCTGCTTTTCATTGGGCGTTTCACAGAGTCAACCAAAATCAAGGAGCAAACAACTAGAAACAGACCGCCAAGAACGCCAATGGTTAAGTACTTGACAAAAAGCGATACCATACCGCCCGCTTCAACTTTTGTCGCCGAAGATACCGAGAAGAAACATGAGCGCAAAGCAGCAGCCCTCCCATCGGCTGTTGCGCCCGCGTTTATGTAAGTACCCTCTTCGGTGAGAGGTTGGCTGCCCATCTCGTCTACAGCCTCCATGTATGCGGTGCCCTGTTCGACCAGGGCACTCTGCGCCGCATCCGCTGTCCTCTCTGCGAGACGATTTGCGACATCCAAAGACGCTTGCTCGCTAGGTGCCGCCACCTCAAACTTAATCGATTGAGTTGAAGAGTCGACTTCGGTTTTAACGGTAACTCCGCTATCGCCACCGCTCTCTAGCTCTGCTTGATCTTGCGCGAACACGTTTACAAGATTTGCAAGACTTGTCGAGCTCACCAAACCCGTAGGATCGATGACTGTGAGCGTGGAAGCGGCGGTGTGTACAGATCCATTGACCATGCCCAAAAGAGCGCCGGCGCCACCCGCCAGAACGCCACATATGATAGGAACCAGAACAACCCATCTAGAATAATGCTTGATCATGAGCCACAAATCTTGCAATGTCAAAACAGCCTCATTTCAGTATACGAAAAACATTCCAAGTATAAACGACTTCCCCATCAGCGCAAAGAGCCAGCCAAGCTCAAACAGGGAAACAATAATTTGTTCAACGAAAGGGTGACCCTGCAAAAGATTATGCGGCCAACAGGAAACGCGCGCACCTCGCATGACGCTCGCTTGCTTCGCAATTCAGCCTTTATGCATTTCTATACCTCACCGAGATTCCGTTAGCATGGGTCAATCTGCTTCTCTTCGACCAGTAATAGGCCAAAGAAATGAATAGAAAGAAGGATACATTCGTCATTGGCTCCATGGTGCCCACCATTAAGTAGGCACCAAAAAAGGAAGATAGAACTGCAACCGAAATATTATGCCGACACTTATAAAGCCTTATTGCCGTCAAACCAAGAAGACATAGCATTAGTATTAGGCCAATAAGACCCGATGTAAACAAGACATCTAAATAGATATTGTGCGTATGATAATAGTGAGCTTGATTGATAATCAGATACTCATTGCCCGAAACGCCATAGCCAAAAACAACATGCTGCCCATCGAGCAGAGTAAACGCAAGATCCCAGATTGGCGTGCGACCGGAAAAGGTAATGCTTTTTCCGAAAACGCCCGCTATAAAAGGGCCCATATGATTTTCGATCCTCACCACAACAACAAGCAAGAACAGTATGCCCGATCCCACTAGCATCGTTAGGCCATTGAAGAAACCCCGCATTCTCTTTTTTTGAATAACGAGAAGGGAGGCTACAAGAAAAAGCATGGCTAGCGAGGTTGTTGCGGATCCGGAGAGAAGGGTCTGCGCAATCACAACAACAAACACCATGAGGGAGCGCAAAGAAAACCTTTTGCGGAACGCGTAATCTAAAAGCAAAGAGCACGCTAGAGAAAGAAAACTGATCTGATAAGCAGCATTCCTGTTGTCATAAAAATAAAACTCAGCCGCATAAACGCCCCCCGGAAACAACACCATGGAGACAACGTTGCATACAGACAGACCGCAGGCGGCAAGAAGGACACCAGCCAATAATTCCTTTGGGCGTCGGTGAACTAGCATCGATACAAGCATCACCACCGCCACATACGCTAACCAATTATGAGCCCACAATTCTTTGCTACCCTCGTATAGTAGCGTGGGTAAAAGAGCAGCCAGAACAAGGGCGAGAGTAATTAGGACAAAGGCGTCTCTAGACCCATCGCGCGAAAAGAAATAGAAGGAGCCAATAAACAAGATAATAATCCATCGCACCACCTCAAATCCCTCCAGGAACAATCCACCTTGCCAGTAATAGAGGAAGGTCGAATTCGAAGGAATGAGGAAAAGAGCGGCCAACGCGACAAGAGTTGTCAGTAGAATACCGTTTGCACGGAGGATCGCATCGATCACAAAAGCGCGTGCTTCGCATAACTCCAATCTGCCCACCCTTATGCCTTTCATAGACTATTGGCCTGTATCAGCGGCTATTGTAGCATCCCCTCTTCATGTTCATCCAACGACTTATATTGCCCGAGAACGGCCAGTGACAGATGGCATGGCAAAGGCATAAGACTTTCTGCTAAGATCGCATCATGGTCTTTTCCAGCACGATATTCCTGTTCGCATTTCTGCCGCTGTTCTTGGCGGTTTACTTCGCCATGCCGTGGCGGCCGGCGAAGAACGTGGTCCTGCTGCTGTTCTCGCTTCTGTTCTACGCTTGGGGCGAGCCGGTGTACGTGTGGCTCATGGTGGCCTCCATCTGCTTCAACTGGCTGTTCGCCTTCATTATCGGCAAGTGCGGCGAGGGCAAGACGGCACCGAAGCGGTTCTGGCTCGTGGCGGCGCTCGCGGCCAACCTGCTCGTGCTCGGGTTCTACAAGTACCAGGGCTTTCTGGCCGAGAACATCAACCGCGCCATCGGCGAGGAGTTCATCACCGAGTTGAACCTGGCGCTGCCTATCGGCATCTCGTTCTTCACCCTGCAGGCCATCACCTACGTGGTGGATGTCTATCGCGGCGAGGTGAAGGTGCAAAAGAACCCGCTGTACCTCGGCATGTACATCGCCATGTTCCCGCAGCTGGTGGCTGGCCCCATCGTGCGCTACGCCGACATCGAGCACGAGATCGATAACCGCCGCGCCACGCTGGAGGGCTTCGCTCAGGGCCTGCGGCTGTTCTGCGTGGGCTTGGGCAAGAAGGTGCTGCTCGCCAACACCGCCGGCGTGCTGGCCGACTCGCTGCTGCCCCGCGAGGCGGCCGAGATCGGCTTTATCGGCTGCTTCTCGGGCGTGGCCGCCTACACCTTCCAGATTTACTTCGACTTCTCCGGCTACTCGGACATGGCTATCGGCCTTGGCAAGATGATGGGCTTCGAGTACCCGCGCAACTTCAACTACCCCTACACGTCGAAGTCGGCCACGGAGTTTTGGCGCCGCTGGCACATGTCGCTCGGCGGCTTCTTCCGCGACTACGTGTACATCCCGCTCGGCGGCAACCGCGTGAGCACGCCGCGCTTCGTGCTGAACACCATGATCGTGTGGGGCCTGACGGGCATCTGGCACGGCGCCGCGTGGAACTTCCTTCTGTGGGGCCTGTACTGGGGCGTGCTCATCCTGCTGGAGAAGTTCTTCGTCATGAGGGCGCTCGATAGGCTGCCGCGGTTCGTGAGCCATATCTGGTGCGTCGTGCTGTTCTTCTTCGGGTGGCTCCTGTTCGCCGTGACGGGGCTTTCGAACGTGGGGGAGTGGTTCTGCGCCATGTTCGGCGCCTACGGGTGGCTGGGCACCTCCACGCTCTGGGAGCTGCAGTCTTGGAGTTACGTGAGCCTCGTGCCCATCTTTATCGTGGGTTCGCTGCCATGGGCGCCGTGGCTGCGCAAGAAGATCCAGGCCTGGGCCGAGGGCGACCCGCATCGCGCCATCGTCGCCGCCCCGCAGAAGGGCAACACCGCCGTGCCGCCCTGCCAGGTGGTCTGCGAGGGCCCCGTGCCCGCTGGCCGCGCCCGCGCCGTGACCGCCGTGAACGTGCTCGCCGACGTGGCCCTTCTGGCCGTCTTCGTCCTGAGCTGCATGTCGGTGGTCTCCAGCTCGTACAACCCGTTTATTTACTTCCAGTTTTAGATCTTTTGAATCCCCCACAACGCAGAAAAGATGCACTCATGAACGATCCGCTGGCGGATGTTATTCGATGGAATGATAGGTCGTGGTAAGGTGTCGAGAAACGCAGACAATAAAGAACGCGGAGCATTAACCCATAGCGAAAGGCCGACCGTGTCACACATACCCTATATTTCGATAATTGTTCCCGTATACAACAGCGAGGCGTACTTGCCCGATCTTTTCTCCTCGCTCGAAAATCAAACTTTTGAAGATTATGAAGTGATATTCGTCGATGACGGTTCCACCGATAGAAGCCTCTCGCTTTTAGAGTCCTTTTTCCAGAGGGATCCGAGGGTCTCGATCATTCACCAGGAGAACGCAGGGGGAGCATCCGCAAGAAACAGAGGAATCGACCACGCGAAAGGCGAGTTGATGATATGCATCGATTCTGATGACACTCTTTCGCCAGTACTGTTAGAACATATGGCCCTTCCCTTCGAGAATTCAGATGTTGGCATGGTGATTTCCTATATCGACACTTACTACGAAGACACAGGCGAGTACAGATCAATGCCTTGGGCGGTAAATGTCGATCTGGCAACCAACACCCCCTTCCCCCCTGCGAGCGCAATCGATCTATTCCGAGACGTCATTGGCTACATCGGGAACAAAATGATACGGAGATCAATCATCGAGAAGCATAATCTTCGTTTTCAGACGATCCGTTCCCATGATGATCTGTCTTTTGTATACGCTACTATGGCTGCCTCGCCGAAAATAGTAATCCTCGACGAAGAGCTGTATCACTACCGTCGTAGAAGCAACGGCAGCTCTATAACCGATACAACAATGATTGATTTGTATGAATGCGCTTTCGTCGCCCTCTACGATCTGAAAAGCAAGCTCATCGCCATGAACATCTGGGCTGACTTTTCGCAGATGTTCACAAATTACGCTCTATATATGTGCAAATGGAAAGTCGACATCGCGCCTGGGAACAAAGCCGATGAGATACGCAGGCACCTGAGAGACGAGTGGTTCAGGAAACTAGATCTGCTAGGGTTTCCACGCAGTTACTACCTACACAGTGAAGAGTTTTCATTCATCGGCGAAACCCTAGATTACGAGAATCAAAATGCCCGCAAGGAGGAAATACTCCGGCTCAACAACGAAGTGAAGAAGCTCAAGACGCAGAACAACCGCATCCGCTCCTCTCATTCATTTAGAGTCGGGCATATGCTGACAGCTATCCCTCGCGCACTCAGAAGGATAGCAAACAAGTGAGTCGGTTTCGTAGTAGTTCGCTCTCCCATGCTATGTTATCCTGCCGATAATCTTTCCTTTCATGAATTGGAGTTTCGCGAATCATGCAACACCTGAGAAATGTATGCTTTTCGCTTGTGCTATTTATTATGCTCTGCGGACCTTTTGGGTTATGGTTCGCAGAGCATACCGGAATAACGCTTCCCTCTTGGTTCACCATGGATGAAGCTGCTTATTTATCGGGGGGGACGGCCAAAGCTGACGTCCGCGGCAATCTTTCGCTGTCCGGCTTCGGATCCAAAGCTCTTCAAGAAGCCGTCGAAACGGCGGCGGGCAACCATATTCCGATGAAAGGCAGCGCGCTCATTGCCAACGCAACACTCCAACGTTCAGCTATTAGCTTATCGAACGAGCTCTTCGGTTGGGACTGCTACCCAACCTATTATGGAAGTTCTTATATCTATTGTCCCGCCCTTAAAGCGCTGGGGCAAATTCCTTCTCTTTCCACGGCAAGCCTACAGGACTATAACCACTTCTGCGACAGTATTGAGTCATATTCCCAAAACAATCCGAATCAGTCTATTACCATCTTCCTCGTCGACATGTCATCGACGTCCGCCTCAAACCCCGCAATGCAATACGTCAAAGCAAAGGCAACTACCAGCGATGTCTCCAGTTATAT
>OLVP01001528.1_pt1 | contig 13489 bp, 7 predicted proteins | sample 1673281 | NCBI WGS metagenome assembly OLVP01 (sample SAMEA3178940, study PRJEB25190) | human gut metagenome | biome: human gut; feature: human-associated habitat; material: faeces | place: Austria | collected 2013
TGCAGCAGCTATGTGCTGGAATATCTTTCTGAATATTTTAAGATCACAGTATTGTACTACAACCCCAATATTTCTCCAAAAGAGGAGTATGAAGCCAGAGTAAGGGAACAGAAACGCCTGATCGGGGAAATGGATTTTACTTATCCGGTAAGCTTCTTAGAAGGAAACTATGTTCCGGAAGATTTTTATGAAATGGCAAAAGGACATGAAAATGATAAAGAAGGGGGAGAACGCTGCTTTTTATGCTATGAAATGCGCCTGCGTGAAGCTGCAGAAGCAGCAAAAATGGGCAATTTCGATTATTTTACCACTACACTTTCTATCAGTCCTTTAAAGAATGCCCAGAAGTTAAACGAGATCGGTATACGTCTGGCAAAAGAATACGGCATAGCTTATCTTATGTCGGATTTCAAGAAAAAGAATGGATATAAGCGGTCTGTGGAACTGTCTGCAGAACATCATCTGTACAGGCAGGATTATTGCGGCTGTGTATTTTCAAAAAGGGAAGCAAAACTGCGGGATAGTATTAACTTGACATCACCACTCAGATGTAATAAAATTTAATCATAAGATCCGGCGAAAAGCCTGGATCCGGCGTATAAAAATGCGATAAGGAGAGTATAATTATGATCAGCAAGAATTTAACAGTAGTTAATCCATCCGGTTTACATTTAAGACCAGCAGGTGTTTTATCCCAGACAGCTATGAAGTTTAAAAGTGACATCACTATCGTATCAGGTGAGAAGAAGATCGTTGCAAAAAGCGTATTAAACGTAATGGCAGCTGGTATCAAGTGCGGAACAGAGATCACTCTGATTTGCGATGGTGAGGATGAAGAAGAGGCTATGAAGACTGTCAGCCAGGCAATCGAGAGCGGCTTAGGTGAGATGTAATCCCTGCTTTTTGAAGTAGTAATTAAAATAACTAAGAAATAATATGAAGGAGCCACTCCTGGTGTTGGGGGTGGCTTTTTTATGTTAAAATGGTGCCCCTCCGCTATACTTAAGATATGAAAGTGAAAAATTAAGAAAATAAAGTGCGCGAAGCGGTTTGAATTGCACGAATAATACAAAAATAAAAGAAATAAATTCTATAATATTCAGATAAATCAACACAAAACATATAAAAAACTAATTATCAGACAATAATCCAAAAATCAATTATTTACAAATGAAAAAAATCGTAGTATTATCTGCTCAATAAAAAAGTGCTGATGCTTGTAAGTCATACCCCAACTGTGAAAGGATCCCCCCATATAGTCCTTTCCTGTGACTAAAGCTAAAAGGAAATCTTATTTTCCAAGGCACGTAAAGAAAGGAAGAACACTATGGACCCCAAACAGAAACTGCCGGGACTGTATGACCCTCGTTTTGAGCATGACAACTGCGGTATTGGCGCAGTTGCCAACATCAAAGGTATCAAAACACATAAAACAGTTGACCAGGCACTCCACATTGTAGAAAACTTAGAGCACAGAGCAGGTAAGGATGCAGAAGGAAAGACCGGTGATGGTGTGGGGATCATGCTCCAGATCTCCCATCGTTTCTTCAAGAAAGCAGCTTCCCAGGCTGGTATTACCTTGGGAAATGAGAGAGAGTACGGTATTGGTATGTTCTTCTTCCCACAGGATGAACTTGCCAGAAAACAGGCCATGAAGATGTTTGAGATCATCGTCAAGAAAGAGGGTCTTACATTCCTTGGCTGGAGAAAGGTTCCAACTGCGCCGGAAGTATTAGGCAAAAAGGCAGTAGACGTTATGCCTTATATTGCCCAGGGCTTTGTGGCAAAACCGGACAATGTAAAGAAAGGTCTGGATTTTGACAGAAAGCTGTATGTAGTCCGCCGTGTATTTGAACAGAGTAATGAAGATACCTATGTAGTATCATTAAGCAGCAGAACTATCGTATATAAAGGAATGTTCCTTGTAGGTGAGTTGCGTCTGTTCTTTGCAGACCTTCGGGACAAGGATTATGAATCAGCGATCGCCATTGTACATTCCCGTTTCAGTACCAATACCAATCCAAGCTGGATGAGAGCTCATCCTTACCGTTTTATCGTTCACAACGGAGAGATCAATACGATCCGCGGCAATGTAGATAAAATGGTAGCCCGTGAAGAGAACATGGAATCAGAGTATTTCAAGTACGATATGCATAAAGTCCTTCCTATTATTAATCAGGAAGGCTCTGACTCCGCCATGCTGGACAATGCTCTGGAATTTATGGTCATGAGTGGTATGGATCTGCCTCTTGCTGTTATGGTAACGATCCCTGCTCCATGGGAACATGATAAATACATGGATTCAGAGATCAAGGACTTCTACCGTTATTATGCAACGATGATGGAGCCATGGGACGGGCCTGCATCTATACTGTTTACAGATGGTGATATGGTTGGCGCAGTCCTTGACCGGAATGGCCTGCGTCCTTCCCGTTATTATATTACAGATGATGGCTATATGATCCTTTCTTCTGAGGTTGGTGCTATTGATATCGACCAGACGAAGATCGTGAAAAAAGACCGTCTCCGTCCGGGAAAAATGCTGCTGGTAGATACAGTAGAAGGCAAGATGATCAGCGATGAAGAGCTGAAGCTGCGATATGCAGAAAAGAATCCATATGGTGAATGGCTGGATTCCAATCTGGTAGAGTTAGAAGACCTGAAAGTGCCAAACCAGGCTGCTCCTGTACTTGCCAAAGAACAGCGCCTCCGTTTACAGAAGACCTATGGTTATACTTACGAACAGTACCGCACCATGATCCTTCCAATGGCATTAAATGGAGCAGAAGCAGTATCAGCCATGGGTGTTGATTCTCCTTTAGCAGTGCTTTCTAAGAAGCATCAGCCATTATTTAACTATTTTAAGCAACTGTTTGCACAGGTTACGAACCCGCCTATTGACTCTATCCGTGAAGAGATCGTTACTTCCACTACTGTATATGTAGGTGAAGAGGGCAATATCCTGGAAGAAACACCGGAAAACTGCAAGATCCTGCGTGTGGAAAATCCGATCCTTACAGAAACTGACCTGCTGAAGATCAAAAATATGAAAAAACCTGGTTTTAAGGTAGAAGTGATCCCTATTACCTATTATAAGAACACTTCCCTTGAAAAGGCCATTGACCGCCTGTTCTTAGAGGTAGACCGTGCACATAAGGACGGTGCCAATATCATCATCCTTTCTGACCGTGATATTGATGAAAACCATGTGCCGATCCCATCCTTACTGGCTGTTTCTGCCCTTCAGCAGTATCTGGTACGCACCAAGAAGCGTACAAGTGTAGCGTTAATCTTAGAGAGCGGCGAGCCAAGAGAGGTTCATCATTTTGCAACTTTGTTAGGTTACGGCGCCTGTGCTATCAACCCGTATCTGGCTCATGAGTCCATCCATTATCTCATTGAGACTGGTATGTTAAACAAAGATTATTATGCAGCAGTAAAAGACTACGATCTGGCAGTGCTTCACGGCATTGTAAAGATCGCATCCAAGATGGGTATTTCCACCATCCAGTCTTATCAGGGATCCCAGATCTTTGAAGCAATTGGTATTTCAAAGGAAGTAGTGGATAAGTATTTTACGGATACTGTAAGCCGTGTTGGCGGTGTTACATTAAAGGATATTGAAAATGATGTGGATGTGCTTCATTCTGCAGCTTTTGACCCGTTAGGACTGGATGTAGACCTGACTCTGGACAGTGTAGGAAGCCATAAGTCACGTTCCGGACAGGAAGAGCATTTATACAATCCTCTAACTATCCATCTCCTTCAGGAAGCAACCAGAAGAGGCGATTACAGCATTTTCAAGCAGTATACTGCTACGTTGGACGATCAGGGCAAGACCTACCATCTGAGAAACCTTATGGACTTTAATTATCCGGAAGATGGCGGTATTCCTATCGATCAGGTAGAAAGCGTAGATTCTATTGTACGCCGTTTTAAGACTGGTGCTATGTCTTATGGTTCTATTTCCCAGGAAGCACATGAGACACTGGCAATCGCCATGAACCGGATCCATGGCAAGTCAAATACAGGTGAAGGTGGTGAAAGCCTGGATCGTCTGGTACCGGGACCTTCTGACCACAACCGCTGTTCTGCGATCAAGCAGGTAGCTTCCGGCCGTTTCGGTGTTACCAGCCGTTATCTGGTAAGCGCCCAGGAGATCCAGATCAAGATGGCCCAGGGCGCAAAACCTGGTGAAGGAGGACAGCTTCCTGGAAAGAAGGTGTACCCGTGGGTTGCAAAGACAAGACATTCAACTACTGGTGTAAGCCTGATTTCCCCGCCGCCTCATCACGATATTTATTCCATCGAGGATCTGGCACAGCTGATCTATGACTTAAAGAACTCTAATACAAGAGCAAGGATCTCTGTAAAGCTGGTTTCTGAGGCTGGCGTTGGCACTGTTGCAGCAGGTGTTGCAAAAGCGGGCGCACAGGTCATCCTGATCTCTGCCTATGACGGCGGTACTGGTGCAGCTCCAAGAAACTCTATCTACAATGCAGGTCTTCCATGGGAGCTTGGTGTTGCAGAGGCACATCAGTCCCTGATCATGAATGGACTTCGTGACAGAGTGGTCCTGGAGACAGATGGTAAGCTGATGACCGGCCGTGATGTTGCTATTGCCTGTATGTTAGGTGCAGAGGAATTTGGATTTGCAACGGCTCCTCTTGTAACCATGGGCTGCGTTATGATGCGTGTATGTAATCTGGATACATGCCCAATGGGCATTGCAACCCAGAATCCGGAGCTTCGCAAGCGTTTCAAGGGTAAACCGGAGTATGTTGTAAACTTTATGAAATTCATTGCAGAAGAACTCCGTGAATATATGGCAAAACTGGGTGTGCGTACTGTAGATGAACTGGTAGGCCGTACTGAACTGTTAAAGAGAAAAGATGATATCCCATACAGCCGTGCAAAAGAAGTGGATTTAAGCCGTATCCTGGACAACCCATATGAGGGCGTAAAGCTGGCTGGTTATAACGCAAAAGAGGTCTATGACTTTAAGTTAGATGAGACTGTAGATGAAAGCATTTTATTAAAGAAGTTAAAGAGCGCTTTAAATAATGGACAGAAAAAGAGCATTCAGCTGGATGTAAGCAATGTAAACCGTACTTTAGGTACTATTTTCGGTTCTGAGATCACCAGAAAGTATCCGGATGGTCTGCCGGAAGACACTTTTACCATCAGCTGCAACGGCAGCGGCGGCCAAAGCTTCGGTGCGTTTATCCCTAAGGGCCTGACTCTGGAGCTGACCGGTGATTCCAATGACTATTTCGGAAAAGGCTTATCCGGCGGCAAGCTGATCGTATATCCGCCCCAGGGTGTGCAGTTTAAGGCAGAGGATAACATTATAATAGGAAACGTTGCACTTTACGGTGCTACCAGCGGTAAGGCATTTATCAACGGGATCGCCGGTGAACGTTTCTGTGTCCGCAACTCCGGAGCTACTGCAGTAGTAGAAGGAACAGGTGATCATGGCTGTGAATATATGACCGGCGGCTGCGTAGTAGTCCTTGGACCTACAGGAAAGAATTTTGCAGCTGGTATGAGCGGCGGTATTGCCTATGTATTAGATGAAGATAGAAGCTTTTACAAGCGTTTGAACAAGGAACTGGTTTCCTTTGAAGATGTTTCCAATAAATATGATGTATTAGAGCTGAAAGGCCTGATCCAGGAGCATGTGGCATACACCAACTCCGAAAAAGGAAAGCGTATCTTAGACCATTTCAGCGAGTATCTGCCTAAGTTTAAGAAAATCGTACCTCACGACTACCGCCGCATGATGAATGCCATTGTGCAGATGGAAGAAAAGGGCTTAAACAGTGAGCAGGCACAGATTGAAGCATTTTATGCAAACATCAGAGGTTAAGGAGGCGTCAAAATGGGAAAGATTACAGGATTCTTAGATTATGAACGCAAAACTGGAAAGGCGCTTCCACCAAAGGAGCGCATTAAAAACTGGAATGAATTCCACATTCCATTAAGTGAAGAGGAACAGAAATTACAGGGTGCACGCTGCATGGACTGCGGCGTTCCCTTCTGCCAGTCCGGCGTGATGATGTGCGGCATGGTCAGCGGCTGTCCTTTAAATAACCTGATCCCGGAGTGGAATGATCTTGTATATACAGGAAACTGGCAACAGGCATTTAACCGTTTAAAAAAGACCAACTGTTTTCCAGAATTTACCTCCAGAGTATGCCCGGCACCATGTGAAGCTGCATGTACCTGCGGTTTAAATGGCGATCCGGTATCTATTAAGGAAAATGAGCACGCTATTATTGAAAAGGCATATGAAGAAGGCTATGCAAAGGTAAAACCACCTACAGTGCGTACTGGCAAGAAAGTGGCAGTGATCGGTTCAGGACCTTCAGGACTGGCAGCAGCAGACCAGTTAAATAAAAGGGGACACAGCGTAACTGTATTTGAGCGCAGTGACCGTATAGGCGGCCTGTTAATGTATGGTATTCCAAATATGAAACTGGAAAAATGGGTCATTGACCGAAAAGTAAATGTAATGAAGGAAGAGGGAATAACCTTTATTACTAATGCAGATGTAGGCAGAAACTACAAAGCAGCTAAGATTCTCCGGGATTTTGACAGCATCATCCTTGCATGCGGCGCCTCTAACCCGAGAAATATTGATGTTCCTGGAAGAGATGCAGCTGGGATCTATTTTGCAGTAGACTTTTTAAAGGCAAATACAAAGAGCCTTCTGGATTCTGGTTTAGAGGACGGAAACTATATTTCTGCCAAAGACAAACATGTGATCGTTATTGGTGGCGGCGATACAGGAAATGACTGTGTGGGAACATCTATCCGTCAAGGCTGTGCTTCTGTGACCCAGTTAGAGATGATGCCAAAGCCTCCTGTAAAGAGAGCAGAGAACAATACATGGCCGGAGTGGCCGCGTATTTTAAAGACTGACTACGGCCAGGAAGAAGCCATCAGCGTATTTGGTTCTGATCCCCGTGTTTACCAGACGACTGTAAAAGAGTTTGTAAAGGATGGGGAAGGAAAGCTGTGCAAGGTGATCTTAGTAAGCCTTACATCACAGAAGGATCCGGAAACAGGCCGTACCATGATGGTGCCGATAGAAGGCAGTGAAAAAGAGGTGCCTGCAGATCTGGTACTGATCGCAGCCGGTTTCTTAGGCTGTCAGGATTATGTGGCTGATGCATTTGGGGTAGAACGCAATGCACGTACCAACGTAGCTACAGAGGCAGGAAGCTATAAGACCAATGTGGACAAAGTCTTTGTAGCCGGAGATATGCACAGAGGCCAGTCGCTGGTTGTCTGGGCTATCAGGGAAGGAAGAGAAGTAGCCAGCCAGGTGGACCGTGACCTTATGGGGTATACAAATCTGCACTAAGGAAAATCTGGCAGAAAATACATGCCTCGTCTGGCAATGGGACGGGGCATTTTTATAAGCAGTTGACAAAAATCCAGAATCTGTCTATTGCTATATCAGCTGTGCTAACGTATAATAAAACTCTGGTATATCAGGATTACACTTTGATGTACTCTCGGAGTCTTTCATGCACTTGCCTTTGCGGTCGATTTTCCGCCAGTCGCACCCGAATTTTATCACCGTACGCACCGCGTACGCCTCAAAAATTTGGGCACAACTGACAAAAAATCTTCTCGCAAAATCAAGTACAAAAAGATTCCGAGAGTACACTTTGGGCACAGAAGGAGTGGCGTGAAATGGCGGTATTTACGAAAATCGTGATCATGAGGGTATTTGAAGAATTGCTGGCTTTTAAGCAATTAGATAAGATAACGGTAAAAGATATTACAGACAAATGTGGTATCTCCCGCAATACTTTCTACTATCATTATCAGGATATTTACCAGGTTTTTCAGGCATATATAGATTATTCCCTTGATGAGATATTCAAATTTCTGCAGCAGGAAAAAGAAAAAGACCAGGATCATATCTGCGAAAAGGCAGTAGAATATCTGGAGAATCACAGAACAATTTTTGAAAATCTTCTGCGTTCTGTAAAAAGTGAAGAGGTGAGGAAAATATTAGATGACGGTTCCAGCCGTTTTTTCCGTTATGTGGTTGACAGCGTGGGAAAAGGTATTAATTCAGAGCCGGAAGACAGAGAGATGATCTGTGCTATGTGCCAGCATGCAGTCCAGGGGATCATGTATGAGTGGTTAAGCAGAGAAAAGACAGGCAAAAAGTCATTGTCAGATATTTTGATGCGTGCCAATTATCTTTTTGGCGGCGGATTAGAACGGGCTTTAGAGAGAAGTGCGAATCGTTCCCGAAATTGATAAAAATGATAAAAAAATAACAATTTAGTACATTTGATAACCGGATGCACAAAAACTGTGCATTCGGTTTTGTTTTGTCTATTGCTCTTTAAACAAAAATCAATATAATGATTAATTGTGACTGAGAGAAGGCAAAATTTCCCCTGTCCCATTTTACGTATGAAAAATACGTGTGTGGGGCAGCAGCCTGGGAAAGAACAGGAGATGAAGAAGGATGCCAACACAAAAGTTCATAAATCTTACAGACAGTAAGAAAAAGACGATCCTCACAGCTATGTGCAGGGAATTTATGAATATCCCTTATTCCGAGATCCGTATCAGCAGTCTGATCCAAAAAGCGGGAATATCAAGAGCCAGCTTTTATCTGTATTTTGATGATAAAGAAGATCTGCTAAACTGTATTGCAGAGTCCTGGGTGGAAGCGATATTACAGAAACTGGCAGATGCGTTTAAGCAGTCAGATGGAAGTTATTATGAAAGTATGAAGTTCTGGATGAGCCAGGCCCTGGAAAATGATATTTCCAGAGAGGTATGGAAAGTTTATAAACGGGTCATGGAAGAAGAGGATTTCACAAAGAAAAGCAAATTGGGAGCTCTTCAGTTTAAAGAAAGCCCCAGATGGCGTCAGACCATAGAAGATTGTTTTGGCTATATGGATCAAAGTAAATATCCGGGACTGACACCGGAAAAACTGGCATATGCTGTTGATATGGGACTGCTGGCAATGATCCAGCTTTCCATGCGCTATGTAGAGCAGTACGCTCCTTTGACGGAGCTAAAGGAGGCAGCATGGCATCAGCTGATTATATTAGATAAAGGAATCAGAGGGTGATCCGAAGGCTTGAGAAAGTTTGAAAAAGAGAAAGGAAGGCACAGGAAAATGAAAAAGAATGTAAAAAGACTTATCGCGGGAGCGGTAGTTCTTTTGGTAGCGGCAGGGATCGTAGTCCGTATTGCCGGCGGAAATAAAAAAGAAGAAGAATACGAAACACGGCCAACAGTAGCTGTTGAAAATCCAAAAACAGGAGATATTACTCTGTATACAGATCTGACCGGTACCATTGAACCGATCTCAAAGGCAGTTGTACAGCCCAAGATCGACGGAGAACTTCTGGAAGTCAATTTTCAGGCTGGTGATCCGGTAGAAGCAGGCCAGGTGCTTTGTAAGATCGATTCTGACGCATTGACCGCATTGCAGCTTCAGATGCAGTCTGCTTCTGTAGCAGCAGACAATGCAGCAAGAGAGCTGGCACGTATCCAGCCTCTGTACGCATCCGGATATATTTCCCAGCAGCAGTTTGACCAGGCCCAGTCTTCTGCTACCAGCGCCCGTCTGGCATATGAATCTGCAAAGAACCAGTATGACCTGCAGGTAAAATATACTACAGTAACAGCGCCTATCAGCGGTGTGATCGAATCCAGAAATGTAGAGCCACATGATCATATTGGTACAGATACCAAAATCTGCGTGATCTCCGGCGGTGACCAGCTTCAGGTGAAATTTGGCATTACAGAAAAGATCCTTCGCAATATAAAGGTAAATGACCCGATACAGGTTGAAAAGAACGGCACAGAATACGATGGAAATGTAACGGAAGTTGGAAGCATGGTAAACTCTGCGACCGGTCTGTATGATGCAAAGGCATTTGTAAATAATGCAGAAAGTCTTACAAGCGGAACAAAAGTAAAATTAACAGTGGTCATGGATCAGGTAAAGGGTGTACTCACCGTTCCTGTTGACGCAGTAAATTATGATAATGGAAAGGCATTTGTATACTGCTATGACAATGGAACTGCAAAGAAGGTTATGATAGAAGCTGGTATTTATGATGCACAGACTATGGAGGTCAAGTCCGGATTGACTGCCGGTGACCAGGTCATCACAACCTGGAGCAATGAACTGGTAGATGGACAGGAAGTTCTTTTAGACAGTGACAATGCGCAGAATGAAAATGCAGACCAGGAAGAGAGCACTGCAGAAAATGCTGGAGAAGAAACACAGAAAGCAGGTGAATAAAAGATGTTAAATCTGACAAAATTTGCGGTACGCAAGCCTGTGACAATTATCATGTGTTTGCTCACCATTGCATATTTTGGTATCCAGTCCCTTTTGGGGACAAAGGTAGAGCTGACTCCTGAAATGGAATTCCCTATGCTGGTTGTCAGCACCGTTTACGCAGGCGCAAGCCCTGATGATATTAAGGACCTGATCGCTACCAAGGAAGAAGATGCGGTTTCGTCACTGGATGATGTAAAGAATGTTTATTCTTTTTCCCAGGACAATGTAGCTATCGTTTTAGTTGAGTATAACTATGGCACCAATATTGATACTGCATATATCAACTTAAAGAAAGCCATTGATGGTATTAAGGGTGATCTGCCAGATGATGCAAATGAGCCGAATATCATGGAAATGGATATGAACTCCCAGCCTGTTATCACACTGGCTGTAGGTGGACAGATAGATGGAAACCTTTATACATATGTAGAAAACAATATCAAGCCGGAACTGGAAAAATTAGGTTCTGTTGGTGAAGTTTCTCTGGCAGGTGGCCAGAAAGAATATATCAGCATCAAGCTGGATCCTGAAAAAGTAGCGCAGTATGGCCTTAGCATGTCACGTATTGCACAGTTTGTAGGTGCTGCAGACTTTACCATTCCTGCAGGTGATGTAAACGTAGGAAAGCAGAATTTGTCTGTCAGCGTCGGAAATGATTTTGACAATACAGAAGCACTGAAAAATGTAGCGATCCCGCTGGCAAATGGAGATGTGATCCATCTTTCTGATGTGGCAACTGTTTCCAATGCTTTGGAAGATGCAGATTCTATTGGCCGTTATAATGGTCAGGACATTGTATCTGTATCCATTAAAAAACAGCAGAGCTCTACTGCTATTGATGTATCAAAAGATGTTTTAAAGCAGGTAAGTGTACTGGAAAAGACTTATCCGGGACTTACATTTACCGTGGTCAATGATTCCAGTGATATGATCACCGAATCAATTACTAACGTATTCCAGACTATGATCATGGCGGTCATTTTGTCTATGATCATTCTGTGGCTGTTCTACGGAGATATCCGTGCCTCTGTTATTGTAGGTACTTCTATCCCTATTTCAATCATGCTGACCTTGATCGCCATGTCGCTTATGGGATTTTCCTTAAACGTAATCTCACTGACATCCCTGGTACTTGGTGTAGGTATGATGGTAGATAACTCCATCAACGTATTGGATGGCTGTTTCCGTGCAAAAGAACATAGAAACTTTTTTGATGCGGCTATTGAAGGAAGCCGTATTATGATCACTTCCATTGTAGGTGGTACAGCCACTACCTGCGTTGTATTTATCCCGCTGGCAATGCTTTCCGGTCTGTCCGGTCAGATGTTTAAGCAGTTAGGTTTCACGATCGTATTCAGTTTGATCGCGTCCTTATTCTCTGCGGTCACCATCGTACCGCTGTGTTATTATCAGTGGCATCCGGTAGAAAAGGAAAATGCACCTGTTGCCGGTTTTATACGTAAATGCCAGGAAATTTACCGTAATATCATGCCTGGTATCATCCCGAAGACAAAGACAGTTATCAGTGCCAGTATTTTACTGCTTGTATTTTCCTTCTTCTTAGCTTCCAGACTGGATGTAAAGCTGATGGTTTCTACAGATGAAGGTATTGTAGATGTAACTATTAAAACAAAACCGGGTCTTTCTGTTGCTGCTGTTAATGACACAGTGGCCCAGATTGAAAATATGGTGGCAAAGGACGAAGAAGTCGATCATTATCTGCTGACCTACGGTTCTAGTGGTTTAAGCACCATGGGAGGAAGCAGTGTTACTTTAAGTGCTTACTTAAAGGATGACCGTAAAATGTCCACAGACCAGGTCATTGACAAGTGGACCCGTGAAACAGAAAAATATAAAGATATTTCTGTAACCCTGGAACAGGGAAGTACCACATCTTCCTCTATGAGCAATACAAATCAGATCGAAGTTGACTTACAGAGTACGGATTACAATGCTTTAAAACAGGCTTCTGATGAACTGGTGGCAGAGCTTCGCCAGAGAGAAGATGTAATGCAGGTACATTCCTCTATTGAAAATGCGGCACCTGTTATTAAGGTAAATGTAGATCCTGTTTTAGCACAGGCAGAAGGTCTTACGCCTGCTTCTATTGGTTCTCTGATCTACAGCAATTTAAGCGGTATCAAAGCAACCACTGTTCGTGTAAACGGTGAAGATACAGATGTAAGAGTAGAGTTTGCAGCAGATAAATATGACAGTATTGATAAGCTTCAGGGGATGATGATCACCACAGCAACAGGAACCACACTTCCTCTGGAAGATCTGGCAACTATCCATTACGAGGACAGCCCGCAGCAGATCCAGCGTAAGAATAAGCAGTATCAGTTATCTATTACGATGGAGCCACAGTCTGAGTATAAGAAAACAGCTGAAAAAGATGTGAAGGAATTTGTGCGTAACTGGAATATGCCAAATGAGGTAGAAATGGCGCCAAATGCCATGGATGAGAGCATGGGAAGTGAGATCGGTGCTTTAGGAGGCGCTCTTATAACCGGTGTTTTCCTGGTATTTGTTGTAATGGCTATCCAGTTTGAGTCACCTAAGTTCTCACTGATGATCATGACGACCATTCCATTCTCACTGATAGGATCCTTTGGACTTCTGTTCCTGGCAGACAGCCCCATCAGTATGGTATCTATGTTAGGTTTCCTGATGTTAGTTGGTACGGTAGTAAACAATGGTATTTTGTATGTAGATACGGTAAACCAGTTCCTTGCAGAAATGCCTCTTGATAAGGCGCTGGTAGAAGCTGGTGCTATCCGTATGAGACCTATTTTGATGACAACAGGAACAACCGTGATCTCCATGCTTCCTAACGCAGTTGCTTACGGTAAATCCGGTGCCATGATGCAGGGCCTTGCACTGGTAGATGTAGGTGGTCTGATCGCAGCAACGATCCTGACACTGATCCTTCTTCCAACTTATTACAGACTGGTCCACAATATGGGACGTAAGGCAGTTGGGGAAGATGTGCCTATGGTTTCTGATTAAAAATTAAGATGATACCAGGGTCAAAAGTTCATAAATCCGACGCAAGCTTGCTTACAGGAGGATTTTTGAACTTGGGACCCGCCCAAAACATGAGTAAGAAGCCATTTTTTGAAGAAAAATGAGCGGATTACGAATGTT
>OLVP01001548.1_pt1 | contig 13315 bp, 8 predicted proteins | sample 1673281 | NCBI WGS metagenome assembly OLVP01 (sample SAMEA3178940, study PRJEB25190) | human gut metagenome | biome: human gut; feature: human-associated habitat; material: faeces | place: Austria | collected 2013
AAATAAAAAAACTCGCCTAAGCGAGTTTAGTCCACAACCGCGTGGAACCCCGAAGGGTGACTACGAAAATTCGTTATTTGAACATGTAGTGTATCTCATATGGTAATCTATTGAGATATATTTATTATAGGGGGAGTAAAGTCTTTTGTCAAGAAGGGAGAAAGGTACAAATGAGTAAAAAATATTATTTAGGATTGGATATTGGAACGAATTCTGTAGGATGGGCTGTGACAGATGAAAATTATAATCTTTGTAAATATGCTGGTAAGCGGATGTGGGGAATTCGTTTATTTGAAGGTGGAGAAACAGCAGAGCAGCGAAGAATAAGTCGTTCGAATCGTCGTAGGCTTTCCAGAAAGAAACAGAGAATTGATTTATTACAGGAGTTATTTGCAGAAGAAATTGCAAAAATAGACCCTACATTTTTTATTCGATTAAATGAAAGTAGATTACATTTAGAAGACAAGTCTACAGGAGAGAAATTTCCGTTATTTACAGATAAAGATTATACAGATATTCAATATTATAAAGAGTATCCAACGATGTATCATTTAAGAAAGGAATTAATAGAAAATCCAAAAGCACATGATATACGCCTGGTGTATTTGGCATGTCATCACATATTGAAAAATAGAGGGCATTTTTTAATTAATGGAAGTTTTAGTGATGTGAAAAAATTATCCTCTGTTTGTGAAAGTATGTTAAATTCATTTAATGGGATTTCTAAATATCAGATTGAAATAAATGATATAGAGAGATTAGAAGAAATTTTGAGCGATAGGAAAAAACAAAAATCTGTGAAAGCGAAAGAACTTATTCAAATATTTGAATGTGGACCATGTGAAGATAAAACGGATGAGAAAACTTGTAAAGCGATCGTTTCTAATTTGTGTAAATGGTTGACTGGATTAAAAGGAAATATAAATAGTATTTTTGATATGCAATTTGAAGAAATAGATACAAGTAGTTTTTCATTTACAGAGCCTAAATATGAAGATACAATTAGTGCAGCTTTGGAAGAAAAATATCCAGATTATGCAGATGTGATACAAAAGATAAAGGCGGTGTATGATTGGAGTGTCTTAGTTGAGATTATGGCAGGAGAGGATTATCTGTCCTTTGCAAAAGTTAATGCATATAACAAACACAAGGAAAATTTATGCATTTTAAAAGAAGTTATTAGAAAATACTGCGACTCCGAAATGTATCATAAATTTTTTAATGGCTTCGATGAAAAGAATGGTTATGGAAATTACATTGGCTCTATTTATAAAAATGGACATAGCTATGCGATGAAAAAATGTAGTACAGAAGATTTTTATAAGACATTAGGAAAAATTCTGGATAAAATACAGCCAGAGAAAGAAGACGAGAATGTATTAGAAGAATTAAAAGTTGAAGTGAAAAATCAAACCTTGTTACCATTGGCGAGAACAACAGCTAATGGAACGATTCCAAATCAGGTACATATTCAGGAATTGAAAGCAATTTTAGATAATGCTAAGAAGTATTTGCCATTTTTGAATGAAGAAGATGAATATGGGACAGTAGCAGAGAAAATTATAAGTATCGCAAAATTTAGAATTCCATATTATGTAGGACCTCTTGGTACACGTCATAAAGAACAGGGAGCTAATTCATGGATTGTTCGTAAGCAAGAGGGAAGGATTTATCCATGGAACTTTGAAGAAATGGTAGATTTGGAGCGGTCAAATAACGAATTTATCCGGAGAATGACAAATAAATGCACCTATCTTATCGGAGAAGATGTCTTACCCAAAAATTCGCTATTATACTCGAAATTTATGGTATTAAATGAGCTGAATAATCTGAAAATCAGAGGGCATAAGATTTCTGTAGAATTAAAACAGGAACTTTACAAAGAGTTGTTCTGTAAAAAAGCCAAAGTTACAGGTAAAGCTCTTCTTGTTTATCTAAAGAAAAAGGATACCGAATTAACTTTAGAAGACATCAGTGGTTTTGATACTGATTTTAAGTCATCGTTATCTATCTATATCGATTTTAAGAATCATATTCTAAGAGAACAGATAGACGATGGTAAATACCAGAGTATTGTAGAAAATATCATCAAATGGAAAACGATTTTCGATGCTGATTCCAAAATGATAGAAAAAATGATAGCGAGAGAATACCCAAACATGTTCAGCAGCGAACAGATTAAGAAAATCTGCCGGCTTAAATGTAGAGGATGGGGTAATTTTTCTTCACGCTTCTTAAATGGAATTCAGGGCGAAAATACTGAAACAAAAGAATGTTTTACAATCATAGAAGCTTTATGGAAAACAAATTGTAATCTCATGCAGCTTTTAAGCAAGCAGTTTACTTTTAAAGACGCGATTGACTGTATTAATGCAGATAAAGTAGGAAAAATAGATAAGGTTACCTACGAAAATACAGTAAAAGACTTAGTGGTATCTCCTGCTAATAAACGTGCGATATGGCAGACGGTTCAGATCACAGAAGAGATTAAAAAAGTCATGAAATGTGAGCCAGAAAAAATCTTTGTTGAGATGGCACGAGGAGGAGAAAAAGAGAAAAAACGGACGATTTCCAGAAAAGAACGGTTGTTGAAATTGTATATGGATTACAAAGATGAGAACCGAGACTGGATAAAAGAGATTGAAAGCCGAGATGAACAGGATTTTACAAACCGAAAACTTTATCTTTATTATACGCAGATAGGAAGATGTATGTATTCTGGTGAGGAAATTAGCTTAGAAGAGTTAATGCAGAAAAACTCCAAATGGGATAAAGATCATATTTACCCGCAATCAAAGATAAAAGATGACAGCTTGGATAATCTGGTATTAGCAAGAAAAGATATAAATAACAATAAATCCAATAAGCTGTTGTCTACAGGTATCCAGGATAAAATGAAGAAATATTGGAAAATGTTATTGAAGTATGGTTTTATCTCGAAGAAAAAATATGACCGTTTAATGCGAACAGAAGATTTCTCTGATGAAGAACTGTCGGGATTTATCGAGCGGCAGATAGTGGAAACAAGGCAGTCCTCGAAAGCTGTAGCAGAGCTATTGGAGCATTTAAACGAACACACAGAAATAGTTTATGTTAAAGCAGAGTTGGTTTCAGATTTCAGACATGATAATAATATGCTGAAATCCAGAAGGATTAATGACTATCACCATGCCAAAGATGCATTTTTAAATATTGTGGTTGGAAATGTCTATAATGCAAAATTCACAGCAAATCCTAGAAACTGGATCAAAAAGAACAGAAATACGAATTACAGTATCCGGCGAGTATTTGACTATACTGTAAAACGTGGGAGCACCATTGTCTGGCAGGGAGTAAAAGATGGTGGACATAGTATTGATGGAATAAAAAAGACGATGGCTCGAAACGACATTTTATATACAGAGCGAACCTATTGTGAGCAAGGAGAACTCTTTAATGCAACGCTGATAAAAAAAGGAAATCCAAATGCCATAGGTTTAAAGAAGGGGCTTGACCCGATGAAGTATGGCGGCTATAGCAGTCCGAAAACTTCTGCTTTTGCTTTCATTGAGTTTGATGGGAAAAAGGGACGGCAAAATCATCTCGTTGAGATTCCCGTATATATCGCTAATATTGCTGCAAGGCAGCCAGAATATATCAAAAATCATTTAGAAGAGAAAAAAGGATATCAAAATGTTATCGTAAAAAAATATCCTATCCAAAAGAATGCCCTAATAAAGCTAGATGGATATCCAGCAAGATTAAGAGGTGCCAATGAGAAAAGCATCACATTGAAAAATGCTGTGCAGTTAGTGTTAAAACCTGAGTATCACGAAACCATACGGAATGTAGAAAAATATTTAGAATACATTGATAAAGATGAATCTGTTTCTAAAGCTGCGCGTTTTTCGCATACTGAGCTAGATAAGTTGTACGATGAACTGTGTTTTAAGGCAGAAAACAGTATTTACAAAAAGCGACCAGCCAGTCAAGCAGCAACTTTAAAAAATGGACAAAAAACTTTTCTTGCAATAACGAATTTAAAAGAAAAAGCACAAGTTATCAACAACATAATCACAATGTTCCGATGTGATGCAACAACGACAACAAACTTAAAAACAATCGGAGGTTCGGTAAATGCAGGTGGTATGCAGGTGAACAAAAACACGCTGACGTCCCAAAAGGTAGTGTTAGTTCATCAGTCCGTTACCGGATTATTCGTCACGGAGGAAGAATTATTATAAAATAAAAAAGAATCAGATTTTTCTGGTTCTTTTTTTTCTTATAAAAATTCTTTTATTTTTCCCTATTATAAGATGAATATTATACGCATTGAGATGAAGAAAAGAAACGTAAACTAACTTCTAGGCAACCTATTGCATAATAAGTTATACGCAAAATGATTTTAAAATGAATGAAAAAAATATATAGAGAAGGAAAATAAGACAAAAAAGAAAGCATAAAAAGAAACAACGTTTCGTGTATCAAAAGATGAGAAGCTGCCAAAACTATCGTTTTATTGCTATAACTTACTGGTTGTAGAACAGAAAAAAGATATAAAAAAATATAATCAAATCAAATATAATGATATGAATTCGACTCTTATATCGATGATGAAAAGTCTTGATAAAGGCAACGATGTCTTTTTAAAGATATGCTGTCTGCTGTGGTCAAAACGGAGTTTTGTGAAATAACAATCATAGATATATCTATGTAATCAAATCACAGATATATGTGTGACTATAAAACACACTTATATGCGTGTAATTATAACACAAATATAGGTGTGACATGAAATCATTTATATACCTGTGTATTTTTTTCACAGATATATGCGTGTATTAAAAACATAGTTACATCTGTGTATTAATATCATAGATATACCTGTGTAAATATTCCATAGATATATCTGTGAAATAACCGTCTGTCAAAAAGTCCTTCCGAGGGCTTTTTTTATATCCACAGCTTATTTATAAGAAAAATTTAGTTGTTGAAAAAGAATCGAATTCCATTTTTGCATTTCTCTCAAGCTATAGATGCCACTTTTTTATATGTTCCCATGTGAACTTACAATGTCCCAAGTGTGCTAAGACAGGCATTTGACCCGAGTCGGAAGATACTTTGCCATATTAAAATCAGAAAAACTCCTCTTGCGTTATTTCTTTTATAAAAACTTATGAAACAGAAAGGAATCGGTACAGTTATGGCAGAAAAAACACAGGTTTATCATTTTGCACCAGGAATGCCTTATATCCCGCCAAAAGATTTTCGTCTAGTTCGAGCAAAGTGGGAGAGTCCCCAATTATATATAAACGGTTTACCTGCTTTTTTCCATTTGCACTTGCAAAGAGAAGATGGGCATTATTCTTATGCTCAGATATTCTGTCGCCCTGTTGTAAATAATAAGCAGCTAAATATCAGACAGATTGGGTATGTTAATACATCTGACATTGAAAAGTCTTTGGAAAAGATGGCAGATTTCCATCAATACCAGGAATACTTTCTCACAGCAAACAGTTTTTCCACGCCAAAGGAACGAAAAAAGAAAAACCTATACACAATTCAAAATATCGTATTGGATATTGATATACACTCTGCAAAAAGAGACAGGGGGATTTTTATACAGCGTCTGGATGCTGTACTGTATCTTGCATTTAAAGACGAAACTTTTCCACTGCCTGTCCCTAACACAGTTGTCTATACTGGCAGAGGGATACAGCTATGGTGGGCAGTCTGTCCATTTTCCGCAAAAGAGCTGTTATATGTATACCATGACCTTGTCAGATATTTTGCGAGTGAGATTACAAAAAGAATCAATGAAGACAAGGAATTGAAAAAACATGTCATCGTAGATGCCGCTGCTTCCAAAAAAGAGAGCGGTTTGTTCCGTATGCCGGGGACATGGAATGCAAAGTCACGGACGTTTGGTTCTTTCCGCATCCTGCATGAAAACAAGTTTGATGCTGTATTCCTGTTTTTTGACCGTCATCCTAAGACAGGAAAACCGTTTATTAAATATAAGAACAAAAGAAAAAATAGATTCCGAGATTACGGAAAATATATGGAGAAAAAGATCCGGCATTTGATTAAAGTGAGACGAGAAGAAGGATTGGACGAAAATGGTTTCCGGGATCTTTACTGCCTAATCGTTTACTGTGCCTACCTTTCCAGCGGTACAGCAGATGAGATTGCTTGGGCAAAAACCATAGGACTTAACGAAAGTTTTCAGCGTCCGCTGCCAGAAAAAGAATTGAGAAGTTACATGTCCAGTGCAACGGAAAAGAAATATCGGTTTACCTTTGAAAAAGTGATCGAATATCTTGATATTGATGAGAAAGAACAAGAAACCATCTGCTTAAAACCAGCAGGAGTAAGAAAAAAGGAACGAGAAATGGCAAAGAAACAGGCAGAAGAAAACAGGAAAAGACGAAAAGAAGAAAAAGAAAAGAAAAAACTCCGTGTATTGGAGCTGCTCATGAAAGGATATACCCAGCAGAAGATTGCAGGAATCATTGGATGTACCCAGTCAACCGTCAGCAAGGTTATAAAAGAATCTGGGATCAAATGCAAAAAAGGCAGAAGAAAAATAATCGAATCTGCCAAAGTCATCTGCCAGACAATACATACAAAAAAAGAGGAAAAACAAAAAGCAAAAGTCCATAAAGAAATGGAACATCTGCTGGAGACAGATCCAGAGTTTTGTACCACAATGGACAAGCTGAATGAGTTGAAAAAGAAGCGGGAACGGTATAAAAAAGAAAAGGAAGAGTTAAACGAACGAAGAAAAAACGCCGGAATGGAACTGGACTTTTGCTCTGCTGTCTGATGCAGAGTTTCAGGAGATATTAGCAGGGGAAATCCGCAGTTACAATGAACGTAACAACTAATTTTTTCTTATAAAAAAAGACCTCTTTTCTAGTAAAAATAGCCACAGGAGACTGGGGCTTTTTGTTGTGCCAGAATTTTCATTATCCGGGTTAAAAAGGAAAAAGTAAACAAACAGACAAGAGGTAAACAAGGCGAAAGACAAGAAAAAGAAAGATAGTTGTTGCAATTATTCCGTGCCTGCATATATAAATGATAATTATCTTAGACACCCTTATGTTTCTCCTCCTTTATAGTCATGCAGTACGTCTGTTAGTTCTTCTCTGTTGGACGTAGCTCACTATCCTTCTTTTGCACAGAGCATTCCCACTGTGTCTTTATTTTTATCTGTATCCCTTTTACCTTCCTGGCATGGCATTGGAAAAAGCTTCTATTACTTCGGTATTTTCTTATCAAAATTCTTTTTGCCTACCTTTTTTTATACTATACCAAGGAATACATGTTATCGCTTTTCTGTGATGACTCCGAAGCTATGCCTATCTGTATGGGGTCGGATACAGCAAATCTGGTACGAAATGAGGTGACTCGATCCTGATGAAACATATTAATAAGAGAAAAGAGTGAAAAGAAAGGGAGTATCCATATGATTAACTATGAAAAATTGAACAAATTCCAGTATGAGGCGGTAATGCATGATAAAGGACCAGCATTGCTTTTAGCTGGAGCAGGTACAGGAAAGACACGGACACTCATCTACCGTGTAGCACATCTGATCGAGTCAGGAGTCAGTCCAGAAAGTATCCTGCTTCTTACCTTCACCAATAAAGCAGCGAATGAGATGAAAGAACGAGCAGAGAAGATGTTAAAAGAAAAATGTGGAATCACTGCCTGTACATACCATTCTTTTTGTGTAAAGATGCTGCGATTTTATGGAAAAATGGCTGGCATCTCTCCTGATTTTACGATTATATCTGGACCGGACGAAGCGGATATCATTGACATTATAAAATCGGAATTAAATTTTCAAAAACTAAAAAACATGCCTTCTGCTTCTGTTTTTGCTTCTATGTTATCTACTTGTGTAAACAAAAGGCTTACACTAGAAGAACTGTTAAAAGAGCAGAAGTACTGGAGATTCAGACAAAATGAGAGAAAACTTCTCTTATTACGAGAGGAAACAAAAAAGTATAAAGAAGAACATAATTTATTTAATTATGATGATATTCTGCTCAAGTTTGATCAGATGCTTACAGATTATTCTAATATTGCAAGAAGAATTGAGGATACTTATCGATACATTATGGTAGATGAATATCAGGATACAAATACTTTACAGGACAGCATTATAAGAAAGATCCGGACAAAAAATACAAATCTTATGGTCGTTGGAGATGATATGCAGTCTATCTATAAATTCCGAGGAGCGGATGTACAAAATATTCTATCATTTCCAAAAAGATATACTGATTGTAAAGTAATCTATCTAACAGAAAATTATCGTAGCAGTCAGGAAATCCTTAACCTTGCAAATCATGTTATGACAAATGCAACCGAAGGATATCAAAAAAACTTAAGAGCACAGTTTAGCAGCCAAGAACTTCCGAAAGTGTACATTGTTAATGATACAAAAACAGAAGCGGAGTTTGTGTTAAACCGTATTAAAGCAAAACATGCAGAAGGTATCCCGTATAACGATATTTGTGTATTGTATCGAAATTCATTCCAGTCTTATGAATTAGAAGTTCTTTTAAATAAAGCTGGATTAGATTTTGAAAAATATGGTGGAATCCGATTCTTAGACAGGGCACATATTAAAGATGTTCTTGCATTTTTAAGAATCTATACAAATCCATCTGACGAACTGGCATGGTTCCGTATTCTGCAGTTACATATTGGTATTGGAAAGGTATATGCAAGAAACATCTCTCGAAAGTGTTTGGAATATGGTCCGGAATACTTAATAGATGATTGTCATAAACGAAAAAAATATGGAGTGCATATCAGAAAATTGTATGATGAGATCCAAAGTTGGGAAGGTAAAGAGTTCTTAGAGATATTAAAAAGCAGTTGTGCTTATTATGTTAAAACCTTAGAAAATACTATTAGAAATAAAAAAGTAGATTCTGAATCGGACAGGGAAGAAAGTTTACAGGATCTTGAAAGGAATAAAGAAGATATCACAATTCTTCAGGAAATGGCAAAAGATTACGACTCTGCTCTGGCTTTTCTGGATGCAACAACTTTGGATGCAACAAAGTCAAAAGGAAATGAAGAGGATAAGCTTGTCTTATCGACAATACATTCCGTAAAAGGATTGGAATATGATACGGTTGTTTTATTGGATTGTATCGATGAAATCCTGCCATCTGCCAGATATATTGGTTCTCCAGAGGATAATGAGGATGTACGTTGCATGTATGTGGCAGTGACGAGAGCAAAAAATACATTATATATGATGGTTCCTAAGATCGCATTAAAATATGGAAAGGCAATTCCAGGAGACTTGTCTCGTTATATTGAGGGTAGAGATGATCTGTATGACGCTTATGAGATTAAATATCAATCATAAATTAAATGAATAGGAGATATATGTATGAGAAATAAGCAGCGATTGTTGATCATGTTTCTTTTAATAGTCATGTTGTTCCTGTATATAGTCAATAACGGCCACGGTTTACTGTATAACCATGTGATAGCCTTGGAAGATGAGATTAGTTTTGTAGCTGCATTAGTTGTATTAATATTAAGTATACCAAAGGCTGTTGATACTTTCGCAAAACAGAGTAAGATTGTAAAGAGTATTTCATTCATTTCAAAAGTTTTAGCATTGCTGATAATTTTAATGATTCCATATCTGAAAGATTTTGTTCTCCTAAAGAAATTGATGAGTGTATTGGATACTAATATTTTGTTAATATTAATTTTATTCTTTGCTTATGCTGGGCAGTGGGCTGCGGAAATAAAAAGGAAGGATATCAAGAACAGAAAGGAGAACAAAGAAAAAGGCAATTCTAATGAGGAATTGCCTTAGACAAAATTAAGATAAAAAGATAATTTCAATCCACATCTCTATAAGATGACAATTTGATTATATCAGAAAATAACGATTGAACAATACTAAGGTGCGCATTCCTCTTCCTCAACGAAGTAGGCAGGGGTTAGCACCACTATAAGTATTATTGATAAAGGAGATGGACTAATGGCAAACAGAGCGTTGGTATATACGATATACCCAAACGAAAAACAGAATATCCAGTGCCAGAAGACGTTTGGCTGCTGCTGTTTTGTGTATAACCAGATGCTGGATGTACAGAAGGAACGCCATGAGAATGGAGAGAAGCATTTATCTAAAACAAAGGCAAATACATACTGTAACCAGCATCTTAAAAAGAAGTATCCTTTCCTAAAAGAAGTGGATAAATTCGCCTTAACCAATGCCATCTACCATCTGGAAGATGGATATGACCGCTTTTTTAAACACCTCAGTAGATTTCCCAAGTATAAATGTAAGCATAAAGCGAAAAGATCTTATACAACAAATATCACAAACGGGAACATCGAGATCAGTGATAACTCTATTAAGCTGCCAAAGCTCGGCTGGGTAAAGGCAAAGATACACCACAGGCCGAAGGAAGATTGGAAGCTCAAATCTGCAACGGTAACACAGAATCGGGATGACAGCTATCAGGTGTCCATCCTGTTTGCATATGAGGAATCCATTTCTCCTGCAGTTGTTACAAAAGAAACAACGATCGGGCTGGATTACAAATCCGATGGACTGTATGTCTCCAGTGAAGGAGATACCTGCGGTATGCCGCATTATTTCCGACAGTCTGCAGACAAACTTGCAAAAGCACAGCGGAAGCTAAGACATAAGACCATCGGCAGCAAGAATTATAATAAACAGCAAAAACGTACTGCAAAGATTCACAGACACATCGCAAACCAACGGAAGGATTTCCTGCAGAAGAAGTCTACAGAGATAGCCAATCAGTATTCTTTTGTCTGTGTGGAAGACCTTAATATGAAGGCAATGGCAAACCGAGGATTCGGGAATGGAAAAGCGACCCTGGATAACGGATATGGGATGTTCTTAACCATGCTTGATTATAAGTTAAGAGACAGAGGCGGACAGCTGATAAAAGTCGGCCGGTTCTTTCCATCGAGTCAGTTATGCAGCCATTGCGGTTTTAAGAACCCGCTGGTAAAGAATCTGTCTATCAGGCATTGGGACTGCCCAAACTGTGGGACAACTGGCATCGATAGAGATGTAAATGCAGCAAAGAATATCAAAAAAGAAGGCATTAGACTACTTACAGCCTAAGATATAAATATATAAGTAGGGGTGGAACACGCCGAACTTAACGCTTGTGGAGATTTTGGGAAAACTGCCAATGGGTGTGATAATAACCGGGGTCGATGAAGCAAGAAGCTCTGACTTCTATACAAAGTGTAAGTCAGAGTAGTTCACGCAATAGAACTACAGTCTGTGTACATTTCAGAATGGAAAGATCTATAATTGCGACCTGTCTGCGGCACAGAACATCGGTGCCACGGAAAAGGCAAAAGTTCCTGTCCGTGGCGGCGATGCCCCCGCACCTGTCTATCGTTGACCTGAATGTGGTCTTTCTTTCTGCGGAGAGAGGGACTAAGTTCAGACTGGATCGGTAGATAATGGAACTCCCGGCTCTAAAAGTTGGGAAGCCCCGTCCGACACCAGTCGTTCGGGGAGGTATCACAAGACGCTTTTAAACAACGATCTGCATCCACTAATTGCCGATTACCTAATTGATACGGTTATCTTATTGGATTGTATCGATGAAATCCTGCCATCTGCCAGATATATTGGTTCTCCAGAAGATAATGAGGATGTGCGATGTATGTATGTTGCTGTGACCAGGGCTAAAAACACATTATATATGATAGTCCCTAAAATCGTATTAAAATATGGAAAGGCTTAATGTAGAAGAAAATATCTTAGAATTTTAAAAGAAGATGAAAAAATCAGAAAGGATTTTTTATGAAAGCAATATTAAAATATACAGATTGTTTACATGATGGAAAAAGAGTTTCTTCTGTATTATATGAAAACAATATACAGATTCTCAGAATAAGACCAGGTAAATCTATTTATCCCCAGGTAACAATTCATGTTAATGACTACGATGAGTTAAATATGCTGATTCAGAAATTAAATGATGCATGTCTCTATGGAGTAGAAGTGGTAAAAGTCAACACGATCAATTATAGCGTTATAGTTATCGAATATTTATTACTGTTTTTGTGCTTTTTTATGTTATTTGAGATTTTATGTTTTGTAAAATAGTGAACCTCTCCGCCTGAACCGCAGTTCAGATGGAGCTTCTAAAAAAAGAAAAATAAAAAGCAAGGATTCTCTGCCTCTTTAGGCTGTGGGATGAATTGTAGAATTCGTGTAACGTCAATGGTGGACGGAGATAACGATATCCCCAACCAAGAGAGTTAAGCACGCCGGAAAAATCCGGCATTCAGCCTTCGCTCCGCATAAGGGATACCAGCTGGAGGACTAAAAATATTATGACAAACGAACAATTAAAAATTATAGGTCATAGAGTGAGGATTATCAGCAAATCAAGCTCTCATAAGGGTGAATATGGTATAGTCACGGGAACTACAAAAAATAGAGAATGGTTAAAAGTGAGATTATCGAATTCGACTATTAAGGTAGCATTTTCTTCGGTAATGCAGATTAATTAAGATGGAGCTTACGCTGGAAAATATAATTATAAAAAGAGGCGGTTATTATGACGGTTGAATTAGAAAAAAGATATACTTATATCCAAAAATTTTTTGAGTCATTATCTGATGAAGAATTTGTTCGGATGATGATAGAATGCGGTATTAAAAGTTCAAAAAACCGGAAGAGAGTGATTATATAAAGGCGTTTTATCCAAATTACATGAAATAGATTTGCGTTGTGGTTAATGAAATCAGAAAGGGGGAAATAATGAATTGTATCAGAGTAATGGTCTTCATCGGAATAATATATATATTAACAGCTATTGTAATATTTTGCATATGTTATTTTAAAAAAATAATCGTAAAAATATATAATAAATGGAAAAAGCGAGGTATGTTGTCACAAAATATTGCTTACCCTATAGGAGAAATCTATAAAGATATAAATTGTAAAAGAGAAATTTACTTTTTCTTTTCTTCGGCTAACCGTTCCAGTCGATTTGCAATAAATCTAAGAGAACTGTTAAGTTGCCTAGAAGATGCAGAAGTTCAGGGAGATATACCTGAACTTTCGACAGAATGGTGGAATGAGATAGGAAAAATATATCCAGAATTCCGCAAAGAAGTAGAAAAAGAAACTGATGACATTGGTCCTACATTACAATAAGGATACTTATATAAGAAAGGTCGGATTATCCGGTCTTTTTTTTGTGTATATACTGAAATATGGAAAAGCAATCCCAGGGGAGCTGTCAAGGTATATTGAAAGTGGCGATAAACTGTATGATTTGGT
>OLVP01001551.1_pt1 | contig 13289 bp, 10 predicted proteins | sample 1673281 | NCBI WGS metagenome assembly OLVP01 (sample SAMEA3178940, study PRJEB25190) | human gut metagenome | biome: human gut; feature: human-associated habitat; material: faeces | place: Austria | collected 2013
TGGCCATCTCTTCTCTACCGGTAATAGTTGTTTAAACTTCTGATGAGGCTCACTCTGATACCAGTATGCTACGCTCGAGAGATCATCTTGTCGCTCAAACAATCCATTATGGCTAACCCCTATTTGCTGTACCGTTACTTTCAGATTTTCCTTGAAAAACACAGGATCAGGAATATGCCATCTGTAAAATCCACGCATTGGCGGACAATCATCGTTATGATACTGATTCCAAACAAGTGAATCATGCCTGGAATAAAATGGATATCCTAAGTATGGGGTAGAATAATTCTGTTCTACAATTCTGCCATTTTCATTTGATGCGAAACTCCAGGAACCTCCGAAATAGTCTTCCATTCCTGTTCCGCATATTGTTGGATATTCTTCATCCCCATCAATGTAGAATTTAACTTCACCTTCTCCCCACCAGTACCTCTGTAAAGTAGAAAGTCCCAGATAAGTACCTACATAACGGCCACTTCCTTTTACATTATCAAGAATAACATAATCTTTTCCAATTTCAGTTATTGCCTGCCTTCTCAACTGAGCATGAAAATAAGAAGTGTCTTCTGGAAGCGAATCATACAGGCAGTAATCAATCTGATAAAAAAGCCGGTATTGGATTTTTATGCTGATTCTCAATAGTAATGCGAGCATGTTTATGAAAGGGCATTGCAAAATAAGAATTAAGTCATCGTGATGGAACAACAGTTGTTATTTAACACACAACCTTGCACACTTTCTTAAAGCATGCAATCCCATACTTGATAAAGTTATCCATACCATCCTGCTTTAGCTTTGCCACATAATCTTTTTCCTCAATCTGCTTTAATGCCTTATCACAGGCAGCATCCAAATCACCGTCTTCAGCGTACTTGAGTTCTATTACAATTCCTGTTCTGTTTGTCGGTACTTCCACAAGTATGTCACTATAGCCGATTCCCGACTCAGCATTCGATTTGATAAGCCAGTTTGACTTGTAACCCAGGAGTCCCAGCAAAATTCCATGGTAGAAATTTTCTTTCTTCTCTTTTGCAACTGCTGTATCACGTATGCTTATTGTGTTCCACAGATACTCACCATATATCTGTTCAATCTTTTGTGCATCTTCATTCACAAACGCACTACAAAGCTCTTCGAGTGTTTTTCCATCACTTTTAGAAACATCCGAAAACCATTCTTTTATTTTTTTGACAAAAAGATTTCTAATCTCTCTGTTAGGAATTACAAGACAATATTTTCCGCTTTCAGTGCGGCCGTTGTGCGTCAGATAACCTGTCGTAAAAAGCACGCTCCACAGATTTTCTATGCTCTTATATATCTCGTCGTAGGTCAGCTCAGGAGCTACATCCTTTTCAATACTCTCCCCTGCTATCAGCCTCTCTATTTCCGTTTTTGTAGAAACATCAGCCATGTCGATAAATCTGCGGACAATCGCATTTCCGCTTGAATTTGACCAGAAATCCTGCGGTTCTGCAGTCTTGTCATATTTTAACTGATCAACATAGTTTATGACATCCCATGGACAATAAATATCAGCCTTACCAAAATGATACCCATCATACCATTCCTTTGTCTCTTCGAAATGTGATGCCAAATCGTAATCATCCAGTATTTTCTTCACCTCATTATCTGTAAATCCAAACTGTTCATCAAATCTTGCATCCAGAATAGACATCACTTTAAAGTTATTGAGCCCTGTAAAAATGCTCTCCTTTGACACGCGAAGGCAGCCCGTGAGCACCGCAAACTGTAAAAACTCATTGGTCTTGAGCGCCTGCCCGAAAAGCCCCCTGATGAGAGAAACCATCTCCTTGTAGTAGCCATTCTGAAAAGCTTTATCGAGTGGCACATCATACTCATCTATGAGAATAACTACTTTCTGACCATAGTGCTTATACAACAGCTTTGAAAGCATTCGTATACTATCCTCAATATTGTCATCCTGCCCATGAAGCATCTTTGTAAACAGTATTCTATCCTCATCAGTCAATACATCACTGGTCTTCAAATAGTAATGTCTGTCAAGCTCATCCTTTAAAATAGCACACAGCATACGTCTTGCCGTAGTAAAGTCTAAACCATCCACACCCTTGAATGAAAGAAATATGACAGGATACTTACCCATATGCTCATCACAAAGTACTTTGTTGCCAGAAATATATAAGCCGTCAAACAAAGATTTGTCCATTCCTATTTCAAAAAAGCTCCTAAGCATACTCATATTGAGTGTCTTTCCAAAACGCCTTGGACGTGTAAAAAGAGTCACCTTTCCCCATCCCTGTAAAAGCTGTTCTATAAGCCTTGTCTTGTCAATATAATAGAACCCCAGTTTACGAATTTCCTCAAAATTTTCAATTCCAACCGGTAACTTCAAAGTATTTGCCATAAAAGCCTCCAAAAAAATAATCCGCTATACTTAATACTAGTATAGCGGAATGCCATGTAAAATACAATATTTATGATTTCTTACCTTGTCCAAATTCAGCTCTCATTTCTGTCCAGCAACTGCTTATTTCATTGCCACAATAAAAATTACATTTTCGGGGCTTTCTGCCACGGATTTATTTTACAAAATAATAAAAATTTAATGGTGCCTGACTCCACTGTGGTTTTTTCCACAGCATTCCATCTATAAAGAACTCACCATTCGCGTTTGTCCTCAATATGGCATTCTTATTTTGCACTCTGTTCCATCTGTTTCTTCAGTTTCTTATCTAACCATCTTTTTTCGGACTCATATGTACCGATCGACATAATATCGTCAATTGACTCGTTCGCAAAATTGCTAAGATATTTTATCTGCATCCCATAATAAGGTTTTTTCATGATACTTTGCTCAAGAACATCTATGCTTTCAGCTATTTTTAGACAAGACTCACTTATCACCCAACTTGTAAACGGTATTTCTTCCTGTTCCATTTGCTTGTACATGATTTCGCGTTGCCTTCTGAACGTTTCTTCATCCTCTGGCTCAGAAAAATCAACATCATCATAATCTATATCTTCTGGTTCTGCTTCTGCATTATCCAGCTCATCTTTATAAGCATCAATTCCCTTTTGCGATATTTCGTAATTTTTCATATACTGTGAAAGCAGTGTAAAATCTGAAAGAATTGACTCTACATATCGCTCACAGGCTTTTTTGCTTTCTGTGCTAGACAGGAATTTTTTTATCCATGCCGGCATATTTTTTAAAATATCATTCGGATATATTGATGCCAAATAATTTTCATCCGGATGGTTAAGCACATCATAATACATCGGAGACATCAAAACTCGATTATGAATAAAGGACTGGATTTGTTTATATTCTGAAACTATACTCTCCAGTTCATAAATTTCTATATCACTCAGAAATTGTTTTTTGTCATTGAACGTTTGCTTAAAGATAGGCATCATGTTTGGCAGCTGTTCCCACGTAATCTGAATAATATCCTTCGGCTGGTCATATTCATCGATTTCTTCTATGCCACCTGCAGCAACAAATTCTTCATGTGCCTTCTTCTCAGCACGCTGGTGTGGGGTCAATTTCATCATGACTTGTTTATGACTTTCATAGCCCATAACTGTCAAATAATACTCTTTTAATTCATACCATGCCAGTTTGTTATGTCTATAATTATTGCTCAGTTCAACAACAAACGATACGAAAAAGGACGCAACCGCACCAGTAGTCAAAGCAAATACAATATTATAAAATCCTGATTCTTCTGGCGTTATTACCATCGCTACACCAAGTATTGTAACAACAATCGCTGAAAATATCACACACACAACTAACGTTGTTTTGGGATAAAACGCAAATGACAAAAAACTTAATGCTTCATATAGTCTATTCTTAAATCTCATATCCACTTTCCACCTATTATATTCGACCACTCATTTTCTCGACAGGTCAGAGCATCCTTTAAATATTAACCTCTTTCACATCTCAGCCAATCATACAACTATTGCCTGCTACTCACTACGGAGATGTGTGTGAAGAATTGTTATTTAGTAAACATCAAATCCTCCTTAAACTGTTTTTCATTATACCACAAAAGAAGTCCCCCTTAATGCGGTCAGACCGTCTGCCACAGAAGAGAAATAAAGTTCCCTTTTTAAAAGGATTCTAACTCTGTTTACTTCAAGTTATCACAACAGTATTCAAGTGAAGACCGCAGTGATAACCAAATGGTACGCAATTTCTATAAAAAAGAAACCGGTATTCAAAATATCAATCTATATTCACTTGTAGACTATATTATTCTCATATGTTGTCTGCTAAAACAGGTTGATTTTAAAAATTTAATGGTGCCTGCCCACTGTGGTCATTGAAATAAATGGTTTTGTAAATCTTCTCTGCAACGCTTGTGAAGTAATCAAATATACATGATTCTCATCAATCAATTCTTTTTGCTTTTCAGATTTTGACATCTCGTCACTTTCTTTCAGCTTTACTTTTACCCTTTTTATTTGTTGTTATTACCCTTGTAAGTGTAAACGTTCCGCAATTTCCATCCTTAAGATTGGGATCATTGCTAGGTCGATCATTTGAGTAACTTCCATCCATCTTATTATCAATTAATTCAATTCTGTTATACCCATCATAGATTTGCTTATGAGCATCCATATCTTTGCTTCTATTTTGAAATCCGAAATATATTACCGGATGTTCAGTATTCTCTGACAAAATAGCGGCAATGTTACTTTCTGAACTTGATTTTTCAAAAATTGCAGTGAAATGAATTTGACTCCATGTTTGACTCACTTTTAGTTTCATCGGATGCTTTACTGATTTGTCATAACAAGAAATCAGTTCTCCCTTCCACATACCGGAAATGTCAGGTACAGAATGAAATTTCTGGAAAATCTTACATTTCCAGGCATAGTTATTAAATAGCCACCACATCACGCCATACCAAAATGGAACGCCAAGAATATCTGGAACAAACCCTAATATATCGACCGTTTCATTTATTTTTCCCAACTTAAGAATATAGACAAAACCAGTCATCAATTTATCTCCAATTCCAGATTGGCGTATCAATACTGTAAGCAGAATAGAAATCGTAAAAAGTATAATTGTAACTCTTCCTCTAATTCCTTTATCTATTGCATACTCCTGCATTGCTAAAATTCACCTCGACTTTAAATTGCATTCTCCTTTTGCGTTTTTGTTCTACAACAATTAGTATTGCAGAACCTGCTTGTCCCAATATAAGCATTAGCAAATGTGGCCATAGAGAACTATGATCTTTTATTATTTGGCGTAATAGTGATAAATCAACTATAGATGGTTTAGGATTTACTTGTGCATGGGTATGCCACTCACCTAAGTAATTTACCAAACCGTCAGATTCCATCCACTGCCTATTGATTTCCTTTTGAGCAACATCTTTATTTCTCACAAAGTGACTTGGGCCACTATTATCATGTTCTGTAGGAACAGTGAAATCTGTAATCTGGTAATATTGATTGTCTTTATCGTACATTCCCAGTAAAATACCGCCTTTTTCATTCTCAGCAGGCAGTTGTTCATATCTTGCCATATTTGACATGACTTCATCTGGAATTTCCACCTTAACACCAATTTTTCTTACCTCAATGACCACTAGTCAACCCTTCTTTTTATAATTTCAAAATCTTTTTTGTCTTCATATTTTGTTGATATACTAATATCATAATTGCTTGCATTAGAGATCTTACCAATCCATGTTATCAGAACATTTTGTTCAGAACTGATTTTTTCGGATTGAATATACTCAAAGATAGAATGTGCAAACAGACTTACCGCAAATCCAGAATATGGCATATATGATGATTCACATCCAGCTTCTCTCTTCAAATATCGCTCTGGATTCTTGACAATCCCATACTGAAATTGAAGATCTTTTTTGGAAAAAAGTTCCTCATATAAATCCTGTTTCTTATTAACTAACAGGGCATGGCCACCCATACCATATGGTTCCATCCACAATATTATTACTGGTTGCTTAATGATCCCCTTATTTACATATTCAACGATATGGTGCTCGACTGATAAGTTAGCCACCGCAACGACAATAATTCCATAATTTTCAAATTGTTTCACTTCATGGTCTAAAATATAATGAATGTCATCATTCAGACACTGACAGCTTATATTCGGATTATGATGACACAGCATAAACTGTATAGACCGAGTTTTTCGCAATCCAATCAAATCATATCCACAGTAATGCCGTGCAACATTTTCAGCAGATAAATATTCATTGTCAACCAAAAGATAGTCTGTTGTGCCTAGTCGCATCATTAATTCTGCCACTGCACTTCCGACTGATCCACAGCCGAGAATCGCTACGCTATCCCACTTTGCTGGCTGTCCATCAGATCCACGATTATACAATCTGGATTGACTGCAATCATTAATCTGAATAGGGAATCCGACGTCTGTCTGTTTATTAGAATAAGCAAGCGTAATATTGGCTTTTCCTTTTCGAAATCCGTGTTGCTGTTGAGCTGCCAAATGAACCCACCCTATCGTCATAATTCCATTTGGCATGTAAATTTTCATTATAATTAGCTTTATCTTTTCTAAGTTCTTTTGCATAAAACTTTGATAGCGTTTCGCATCATATGCACTGCTCATTATCATTCGAATTACCTGGACATCGTTTTCTGGTATTTCAGTAATCTTGCTTCCGTCTAATGATACACACAAAGCCTCATGAACGTTTCCTTTTGAATCTTTTTCCTTCCATATCATTGACGTTATATGTCTCAACTGTTCCTCTGATTCTGCGATGATTGCATTGATAGTATTACTCGCTCGCATTAACCAAACTATTTGTTTTGTTTTTGATTCATCATTCAAGAATGAATCAGCCTTTACAATCTTTGATTTCCAATATGCTGTAAACTCTGTGATAAAATCATATTGATTCTCCCCTTTGATCCCCACGCAAATGTTTCGCTCTGCTTTTTGTATAGATTCCAACAATAGCCTTTGAGGTTCAAAAAAATTCGGAATTGCTTTTCCGGTATCATACAGGCATAACGAATCATCACCATTTTTATGTGGAATTGCCTCTATTTCATCTGAACGATCTCGAACTATATAGATTGAGGGAAACTTATACGGAAATGGAGAATCCAGATTGCACTTAAGAACAATATCTTTGTTCTCAATTTTCAGTTTAATAAAAATATATCCGTCTACTATATTACAATCCGAATAACCTTCCTCTTTTAAGTATTCTATATACTGTTCAAGCTGATCGTCCATCATGTCTTAACACCCCCGGTGCCGCACTTTTTGTAAACTGTGCTAATGCAGATGATGTCCCCTTAGGAAATCTCGTACCATATATATTTCGTAAATAATCTGCAGCTTTTGACTCATCTTCTTCGTCCAGAGCATTATCCATACTTTCTTTCAGATTTTTAAAGGCACTGATAATCTCTTCCTGCTCATCTTCATCAAATCGTTCAAATAAATTCTCTCCCGGTGTTACTGGTTTAATGCATTTGAAATCATTCTCAAGATTTGAGATGATATTATTAATCGTATTTCTGAAGCTCTTGTCATCTCGATCATCATATTTATCAAATGCATTGGTAGCAAGAATTGTAAGTTCTACACCTTTTAGATCAATTTCGTTGTAATCCTTCCATGCTTTCAATACTTTGACTAACCGTCGAAGCTGATCTCCATATTGCTCATCTTGTACTTTAGAAACAAACCATTCTTTAAATGCCTTCGGATCACTCTCTATCCAACCATTGGTTTTGTGTGCTAAAAATGCTGTATCATCCTTCACAATGTACATTGGCAAGTCAATATGATATCCATCTGCATAAGTAACACGAATACAAGTCTTTTTATCAGCAGGATCTTTTTTAGTTCTCTCTGACACTGCATCCTTTACCCATTTATGTACTGTACTTGCTACTGGCAAATCTTCCAGTTCTACATCATCATATCCCTGAATATACACACCATCATCTAAGTCATATTCATTGTCACCAATTGTATTTATAACCGTTTTCATAGCAAATGAGCCTTGCCAGCAGAACTTCGGTTGTAATTTGCTTTTATTTGAAAACCAATTTTTAATATCAGTTCTCAAAGCATTTCTACTAGTTCTAAGACTATCCGTTTTTGATGATGTTAAGGTGATTTTATCGTTAAATTGAGAATAAAGTTTATTTAAATTTGCCATTTACATGAATCTCCTTATTAAGGTTTATGATAATCAATCCTTTGGTGTCGTCTTTCTCCGTATTTCTCTCACCAGTTCATGTACCCTCGTAGCAGGACACATCTCCGATGGAATAGTTTTGCCGTCTCTTAGGCATTGCTGATATTTTTGCGTTGCTACTGCCAAAGCATTTTCTTCTTCACCACACTCAACCAACCTTTTATACATATCTGGATCTGCTTTAGAATAGCTCTGTCCAGTTTTATTCTTGTACAGTTCTCCAAACTTAGAGCAGCATACCCATGAATCATGAATTGCCGGCATATTTCCAAAATATGCAAACATCCATATCTCAAAGCACGGATTCGACCAACCTACATGAATGCCTACCTTTTCTGCCTCTTTGATGATCTGATCAAAATTCATCACTTGATCCCGGTCAAATACAATCCACGGAATACGATATTGTGCGTCATAAACAGTCATCTCAAGGCACTTTTGAATCAGATTCTGTGTCTTCGTTTCCACAACCTTGATTACAAGTTTTTTCTGCATATCCGTTGGCAAACTATCATGAAGGCCGTCAAAGAAGCATCTCTCTGTAGCCTCTGTATCTGTAACAACGAGATAATATCCCATTTCCGGTACTCTTCGCTTACTACGCTGTTCTCTTGTCTTGCGATTTCCCATTCGATCTTTTCTTGCCATAGATTATTCCCCCTTAAAAAACTCGATTGTCTTTAAGGACGGAATTGCTCCATACTTTCCTAGCAGATAATTCTTCTCGTAACTCTCGTCTTTTCTAATGCGTGATCCATCTTCATCGACAAAATCTGCCAACGAATATAGGGTTGATAATCCATCATTATCTTTCTCTGTAAACCAGATTTCATCACGACGTAAGAGCTGGTTCGATAACTGCCAGGTGTCATGTGTCGTGAAAACAAGCTGAGCATGATTCACATTAATTTCTGCATTCAAGAATGTCAGAATGAAGTTTCTGACAAGCAATGGATGCAATCGTGCATTTAACTCATCTATGAAGAAAACACCGCCCTGATCCAATACTTCCTGTAGCTCCGGATATAATGCAAACATCTTTAATGTTCCGGCAGATTCATTCTGCAGAGGAATCTTTGCAAGCTCATCTGAACCGATCACCTTATGCAAGGCATCAATCTGAAAATGCTCATCCTTCGAATCATCCTGCTGTGGAAGTTTTGTAACTTCAAATCCCTTAATGGTTTCGTCAAAGGATGCAAAGAATTTTACAACCTTTTCTCTTACCTTTTCATCATCCACGAAGCCCTCTGGCAACAATCTTGACATAAAGAAATTCGTAATCACGTTTCCGAAATCAGCAAACTCATTATTCAAAAACCAGTCTCTTACCAGTTTGCACCTAGCAATACGCAACTTTGCTCCTAATGATACAATCAGAACCTGCTTCTCTAACGCAACCGATATATTCTCTCGACTTGCTTTTGGAATTCCTGATAAATCCAAGTTCTTCTTATCACGATAAAAAACTGACTTATACTTTCTTGCAGTTTTAGCCTTATAGTTTAACCACTCCTCTGTAATGCCCTCTTTTCCCACACAGAAACCGTAGTTATAGCTTTTCTCTGTTTTATCTCCCGGCACTGTAAAATAAACTTCAAAGCTGGTATCTGAATTTTCTGATTCCGAATCAAACATAAATGGATGTGGTCTGATTTCATCAAAATTCTTAACTTCATCCCCGTACTTAAATGAATTTACGACATAGTCTGACATATATTCAAAAGCACCATACACATTTGATTTACCGCTTGCATTTGCCCCATACACAGCCGCTACCGGCAAAATCTTTTCTCCTCCAATAGAGACTACACGTTCTGAAAACTCTGTCATTTTTGTTGCTGACAGATCTAATGTAGCTTCATCACGAAAAGATTTATAATTTTTAAAGTTGAATTGTATTATCATACCATCACCTATACTTCCATGTTCTTATATTTCTATTATACTCAATTTCTTTTGAAAATCAACAGTAAAATACGATGTATTCTCATATAGATGTATATTTTATTCAATTTTTAAATTTTCACCTCACGACTTAAAGTTTCTTTAGGTTATAAGGTGATTTTTCCATTAATAACTTCTCCCACTGTTGTTTCTGATTCCTTGTTGTGTCCAAATTCAGCTCTCATTTTTGTCCGGCAACTGCTCACTTCATTGCCATAATAAAAATCACATTTCCGGGGCTTTCTGCCCCAGATTTATTTTACCAAATAATAAAAATTTAATGGTGCCTGGCCCCACTACTGTTTCCTGACTACTTCGATATGGCTATATATTTAGTTAATCTGTATTACTATCATCAAGCAATCTTTTTCTCTGTCAATAAATATTTAAGAGTTTTACGAAATGACGTCTTCGTAATCTTTAAGCCATCAGTACCCATTTTCACTACCGGTGGATAACCAGCTTCACTTTCAATTGCTGAGATTATGCTACTATACTCGCCCTTTGCCACACCACTATGTGGCATCGGGCCTACCAAAATGTAACTGTATTTTGATGACCATTGAGTCTTTCTGAAATCAAATGTTTTAGCATCCTTATATTCCAAGAAAAACTCAAATCTATCTTTTGCTATTCCCATATTCTTTGCAACTGCAGCAAGTTTTTCTTTTTCCACTTCAGACTGACCAATTACTATTATTTTACCGTCATGATTACATTTTCCCTCAGCTTCAATACCAAGATAGTCATGCATTCCAAGTAGCCGGAGAAAAGTCTCAAGTTCTCCTGTTCTATTTAACTCTATGAGTATTCTTTCTAAATCATCATTGAGAACATCTCTGATAACCTCTTCCAATTCCAATAATTCATTAAGTTCAAGCATTATTTGTGCCCCCTTCCTCAATGATATGTGCCATTCTGTTCTTTGCTTTTTCAAGCTTCAGCTGAAGCATTGTAATTTCATCTTTTACAGTCTTATATTTGTCAGCAATCTCTTTCTGTTTTTCAATTGACGGAATTGGAATAACAAGCTTCGTCAACTGCTCAACTCCGATATTTGGAATCGTTGCACCAACCGTTATACTCCTTAGTGCCGCTGTACCTTGCTCACTTACAAAGAATGCTGCAAGATAATAAGGATCCGCCTTTTCTTCATCGAGCTCTATAATATAAAGATTTCCGTTACCTAATATCCTTTGTCCTTCCTTTACTTCTGCAACAGCAATCTTGTAAGGATATCCATTCTTAGAAAGAATAAGGCAGTGATTTGATAAACAATACTTATCATTTTTCTTATCAATAGACTTCAAATAAGGTAATTCCTTATCAATAAGTCCATTTTTGATGTTAGCCAGCATCAAATACTGCATGTCTGTAGGCACAGTAGTAGTAATTTCATCTAATGCCTTAGCATTAAGCTGGGCTCCACGAGTAATTCTTTTAATCACATCGCCAAATGCCATTCCATCTGCTACATCATGGACAATATATCGATTCATACTTAACACATAATCGTTATCTCGAAGTTGCTCTACACTTACATACATGCTTATATCAGAGTCGTTCTTAGTTGCATTAATAATAAGAAAAATGTTTTCATAACTCAGTTCATTTACCCTTCTTCCCTCTACAAAGAGTTCGGAAGCATCAACCAAGCGCACTCCTTTATTATTACGGCTAAAAACTATCATTGAAGTTGCAATAGCTGTTCCTGCAAATAACCTAGCCGGTAAAGCAATTACACATTCAATCAAACCATTCTCTATGAAATAGCTTCTAATTGCTGAATCACTCTGATTCCATGTACTTCCATTAGTCATGATGCCTACAGCTTTTCCGTCCTCTGAAAGCATATCAACCATTAAGCTATTGAACAGCCAATCAGATGATGTGACTTTTGAAACAGATGGTATTCTCTTTTCCAACTGCTCCAAATACTGATTTCCAAGACCTAATTCTTTAATCCTCATTCCAAACGGATAATTCGCAAAAATCTTATCAAAGCGTCTGCCATTATCTTCGCCTAATCCCAGTTCAAAGATGTCCTTTGCTTCAAAAGTAATCTTACCTTCTGATAAATCGTTGTAAATCTTTGCTATTGCAATAGAAGATACAAGTTTATCGAATCCATATGCTTCTACAGTTGAATGATTTTTGACAACATCAGTCACAACAGTTCCTGCTCCACAGCAGAAATCTGCGAATTTATCATTGGCTTTTATCTCAAGTAATTCTTCAGCCAATTTTCCTAAGCTTTCAGGTGTCATCATCGGATCAGATAAATTCCTTAAGAGTGAAACTAAATAGAAGATTTTCTGCTCATGAGCTTTTGTAAGTTCCATTAATTCCTTCCAGTTTTCAGAAATATAAAAGTCTTCTGCGACTTTCTTAATGTCAGCATCTATTCTTTCATCTTCTTCAAATGAATATGTGGCATGTGCGCTGCAATCAAATGACTTTGCCAAAAGGTAAGCAGCCACTGTAACATCACCAAACACTCCAAAAAATCCTTTTCCTGCCATCGAAGTCTTGCTTCTTAAAATTAATTCAATTTCATTTTTGCAAACAAATATTTCATCCCAAACAGCTTTAAGTTCCGGTGTAAGCTGATTAGCTGTTTCATTGTCAATAAAGTTACCTTTTACTTCATTAATTTCGTTTAACATCGCAATCGCTCTTTCTTGGTTTTGAATAACCATCTTCATTTCTTGATTATAGATTACCAAGTTTATTTCAGTTTGTCAATACCTTTTTGGTTTTTCAGAACCAATATTTTAAAATTAGATTGGATTTAATTGGATAAAATAGTGATTTTTGAGTTGAACTTATGTGGATAACTAAACAAAGGAATGTCCGAAATCAGGGATATCACTTTTGTGTAGGTGTCTAAAAAATAGGCACTACACTAATTCAAAATGTCCTTGACAAGGGGTACAGTTTAAAGTAAATTAACCGAAATGCCCATGACAAATAGCCATGAGCATTTCTAAATCTTAACCCAATTCCTTCTCACACATATCAAGTACAGAAGCAATGGTAGTATCCATATCATAGTACCTGTACTCGCCGAGACGTCCACCGAATATAACACCGGTCTCCTTATCGGCAAGCTCCTTGTAC
>OLVP01001552.1_pt1 | contig 13281 bp, 12 predicted proteins | sample 1673281 | NCBI WGS metagenome assembly OLVP01 (sample SAMEA3178940, study PRJEB25190) | human gut metagenome | biome: human gut; feature: human-associated habitat; material: faeces | place: Austria | collected 2013
TGCTGGCGCTACCGGTGCTCGGGCAAATCGTCCTGCTGTGCTACGGCGGGTGGTCGGTCATGCACGGGCGGATCGATCTCGGTACCTTCGTTGCATTCGCCAGCTTCCTCGCGATGCTGACCGGGCCAACCCGCGTACTGGCATCGTTTCTGGTTATCGCACAGCGCACTCAGGCGTCCGTGGAGCGGGTGTTTGCACTGATCGACACCCGTTCACAGATGGAGGACGGGACGGAGTCGATTAACAGTCAGGTTGTCGGACTGGAACTGGAGAATATGAGCTTTGACTACCACCATGGCGACAGACATATCCTCAGCAATATCTCCTTTTCCCTGCGCGCCGGTGAAACCGTGGCGGTGGTGGGCGCATCGGGTTCAGGAAAATCGACCCTGTTGATGCTACTGGCGCGTTTTTATGATCCCTGCTCCGGAAAGATATGGCTCAACACCAGCGAAGGCCGACAAAATCTTCGCGATATCAGACTGGAGGCGCTTCGTCGCCGGGTAGGCATCGTATTTGAAGATGCTTTTCTGTTTGCCGGTACGGTGGCGGAAAATATCGCCTATGGCCACCCTCAGGCAACGGCGGACGACATTCGCCGTGCGGCAGCTGCTGCAGGAGCCAGCGATTTTATTAACGCCCTGCCGAAAGGCTTCGATAGCCTGTTAACCGAACGGGGTACGAATCTTTCCGGCGGGCAGAGGCAGCGAATAGCGCTGGCGCGGGCGCTCATTACTGCACCGGACGTGTTAATCCTGGATGATACTACCTCAGCGGTTGATGCTGTTACGGAAGCGGAGATTAATACCGCGCTGGGTCGCTATGCTGACGAAGGGCATATGCTGCTGGTGATTGCCCGACGGCGTTCAACACTTCAGCTAGCCAGCCGGGTTGTGGTGCTGGATAAGGGCCGTATGGTGGATACCGGAACCCCGGCAGAACTTGAAGCGCGCTGTCCGGCGTTCCGCGCACTGATGACCGGCGACAGCGATTTTCTGGCCACGTCCCACAATAGCCACAACGAATTGTGGCCGGCTGAACCAGCGACACAAGACGATGTAACGGATACGGGGGATAAAGGTTTTGTCGCCCGTATGACCCGCGTACCGGAAAATGCAGTACAGCAGGCGCTGGCCGGTAAAGGTCGCAAAGTCACGTCACTACTGAAGCCTGTGGCGTGGATGTTCGTCATCGCCGCTCTGCTGATCGCACTCGATTCTGCGGCAGGCGTAGGGGTACTGATACTGTTGCAGCACGGCATTGACTCCGGTGTCGCCGCAGGCGATATGTCGATCATCGGCCTCTGTGCCCTGCTCGCCCTGTGCCTGGTCATTGTGGGCTGGTGCAGTTATTCTCTGCAGACGGTCTTCGCCGCCAGAGCGGCGGAATCAGTTCAGCATTCGGTGCGCTTGCGCAGCTTCGGCCATATGCTGCGTCTTGGACTCCCCTGGCATGAAAAGCATGCCGATTCGCGTCTTACCCGCATGACCGTTGATGTGGACTCTCTCGCCCGCTTTCTGCAAAACGGCCTTGCCGGTGCGGCCACCAGTCTGGTGACGATGTTCGCAATCGCCGCCACCATGTTCTGGCTCGACCCGTTCCTGGCGCTGACGGCATTAAGCGCAGTGCCAGTGGCCGCACTGGCAACCATGATTTATCGCCGCCTCAGTACCCCTGCTTATGCACAGGCACGGCTGGAAATAGGCAAAGTCAACAGCACCCTGCAGGAAAAAGTCTCTGGCCTGCGTGTCGTGCAATCGCATGGTCAGCAGGAACTGGAGGGCGCCCGGCTGCGCGCGTTATCGGAGCGTTTCCGCGCAACCCGTGTGCGAGCACAAAAATACCTTGCAGTCTATTTTCCGTTCCTGACATTCTGCACCGAGGCCTCCTATGCCGCTGTTCTGTTAGTGGGAGCTTCGCAGGTCGCCGCTGGAGAAATGACTGCCGGGGTACTGGCGGCTTTCTTCCTGTTGCTGGGGCAATTCTATGGGCCAGTGCAGCAGTTATCAGGGATTGTCGACGCCTGGCAGCAGGCGACAGCCAGCGGCAAACATATTGATGAACTACTGGCGACAGAAGGCACTGAGAACCTCGGGTCCTCTTCGGTCCTCCCTGTCACCGGTGCACTGCATCTTGATGAGGTCACGTTCAGTTATCCCGACAGTCACGAGCCAGCTCTGAACAAACTTACCCTGACGATCCCAGAGGGAATGGTTGTCGCGGTCGTCGGTCGCAGCGGTGCGGGTAAGTCGACGCTGATTAAGCTGATTGCCGGGTTGTATTTCCCCACGCACGGCAACATCAGAATCGGTGTGCAAATGCTCGATGATGCCTCGCTCACTGAGTATCGTCGCCAGATTGGGCTTGTCGATCAGGATGTAGCACTGTTTAGTAGTGATATTGCAGAAAACATTCGTTATTCACGGCCATCCGCCACCAATGAAGACGTTGAAATTGCCTCACAGCGGGCAGGGCTGTATGAGATGGTGTGCAATCTGCCGCAGGGATTCCGGACACCGGTGAATAACGGCGGAGCCGATCTGCCCGCAGGTCAGCGCCAGTTGATTGCGCTGGCCCGCGCGCAACTGGCGAATGCCCACATCCTGCTGCTCGACGAAGCCACGTCATGTCTGGATCGCACATCCGAAGAACGACTGATGTCATCGTTAACAGATGTCGTGCATGCCGGGAAGCACTCGGCGCTGATTGTTGCACATCGTCTGACCACCGCGCAACGCTGCGATCTGATTGCCGTTATTGATAAGGGGTTACTTGCGGAATACGGAACCCACGAACAGCTGTTATCTGCGGGCGGCCTCTATACCCGCTTATGGCATGACAGCGTCAGCAGTACTGCTCTCCATCGCCAGCACAACATGAAGGAGGAAACCCCGGGATAGTTACTGGACACGTAATGTATTAAAAACACAGTCAGAAGCGGCGGTACCGTGAATAGCCGCTTTAATTATTTATACTGACATCCTTAATTTTTAAAGAGTATGAATGCTGAACATGCAACAACATCTCTCTGCTATCGCCAGCCTGCGCAACCAACTGGCAGCGGGCCACATTGCTAACCTTACTGACTTCTGGCGCGAAGCTGAGTCGCTGAATGTTCCTCTTGTGACGCCAGTCGAAGGAGCGGAAGATGAGCGAGAAGTGACCTTTCTGTGGCGCGCCCGACATCCTCTGCAGGGCGTTTATCTGCGTCTGAACCGGGTGACGGATAAAGAGCACGTAGAAAAAGGAATGATGAGCGCCCTTCCCGAAACGGATATCTGGACACTGACACTGCGTTTACCCGCAAGTTACTGCGGCTCCTATTCGCTGCTGGAAATCCCCCCCGGCACTACGGCTGAGACGATTGCACTGTCCGGAGGCCGTTTTGCCACCCTTGCCGGAAAGGCCGATCCGCTAAACAAAATGCCGGAGATCAACGTTCGGGGAAACGCAAAGGAATCAGTGCTGACTGACACTTGATAAAGCTCCCGCCCTGTCGGAATGGAACGGCGGCTTCCACACCGGACAACTGCTTACCTCCATGCGCATTATCGCCGGGAAATCTCGCCAGGTTCGGCTCTATATTCCGGATGTTGATATTTCTCAGCCCCTCGGGCTGGTCGTGCTGCCCGATGGTGAAACCTGGTTTGATCACCTTGGCGTATGCGCGGCAATTGACGCCGCCATAAATAATGGGCGCATAGTGCCCGTGGCTGTACTGGGCATTGACATGAACGCACTGAGATACTCGGCGGGCGCAGCAAACTGATAAAGGATATCGCCGGACATCTGCTGCCGATGATTCGCGCTGAACAACCGCAGCGTCAGTGGGCAGACCGTTCGCGCACAGTGCTGGCCGGGCAGAGCCTCGGCGGGATCAGTGCGCTAATGGGGGCTCGTTACGCACCGGAAACGTTCGGTCTGGTGCTCAGCCACTCTCCTTCAATGTGGTGGACGCCAGAAAGAACCAGTCGACCAGGCTTGTTCAGCGAAACCGATACCTCATGGGTGAGTGAGCATCTGCTTTCTGCCCCACCGCAGGGCGTACGTATCAGCCTGTGCGTGGGATCGCTGGAAGGTTCGACAGTGCCTCACGTTCAGCAGCTTCACCAGCGGCTGATTACCGCTGGCGTCGAAAGCCATTGCGCAATCTACACCGGTGGTCACGATTACGCATGGTGGCGCGGTGCACTGATTGACGGGATTGGTTTACTACAGGGTTGAGTTGACCCACAAACACTTTCAGGAAACGGTACAGACTTCCTGAATAAATCAAATAGTCACCTGCGGAAAAGGAATAATCATCAGATGTATGCCCGCGAGTATCGCTCAACACGCCCGCATAAAGCGATTTTCTTTCATCTTTCTTGCCTCACCCTTATCTGTAGTGCGCAAGTTTATGCGAAGCCGGATATGCGGCCACTGGGGCCGAATATAGCCGATAAAGGCTCCGTGTTTTACCATTTCAGCGTCACCTCTTTCGACTCTGTCGATGGCACACGCCATTATCGGGTATGGACGGCCGTGCCGAATACAACCGCACCGGCATCGGGTTACCCGATTTTATATATGCTTGACGGTAACGCAGTTATGGATCGCCTGGATGACGAACTGCTCAAACAATTGTCAGAAAAAACACCGCCAGTGATCGTGGCTGTCGGGTATCAGACCAACCTCCCTTTCGATCTCAACAGCAGGGCTTACGACTATACGCCAGCAGCAGAAAGCAGAAAAACAGATCTCCACTCAGGGCGTTTTAGCCGTAAGAGTGGTGGCAGCAACAACTTCCGCCAGTTACTGGAAACGCGTATTGCCCCAAAAGTGGAACAGGGACTGAATATCGATCGGCAACGCCGCGGCTTATGGGGGCACTCCTACGGCGGCCTCTTCGTGCTGGATTCCTGGCTGTCCTCCTCTTACTTCCGGTCGTACTACAGCGCCAGCCCGTCGTTGGGCAGAGGTTATGATGCTTTGCTAAGCCGCGTTACGGCGGTTGAGCCTCTGCAATTCTGCGCCAAACACCTGGCGATAATGGAAGGCTCGGCGACACAGGGTGATAACCGGGAAACGCATGCTGTCGGGGTGCTGTCGAAAATTCATACCACCCTCACTATACTGAAAGATAAAGGCGTCAATGCCGTATTTTGGGATTTCCCCAACCTAGGACACGGGCCGATGTTCAATGCCTCCTTTCGCCAGGCACTGTTAGATATCAGTGGTGAAAACGCAAATTACACAGCAGGTTGTCATGAGTTAAGCCACTAAACACTGCCCGCTTTTACGCGGGCAGTACGCCTGAAACACTACGATCAGAATGATGCGGTAACTCCGGCATAGTAAGCCCGGCCTGGCTCGTTATAGGTATTCGCCCCTTCAGAAGATCGGAAGATCTGTTTATTGAGGATATTACTGACGCCGACATTAAGACGCAGATTTTTATTAATATCGTAATTGAAGTTCGTCCCCACCAGTGAATAAGCGCCCAGCTCTTTACCTGACAGACCGCCAGTATCTTCACTGCGGGTTTCCGCATGAGTACGCGGTTTTTGTCTGCCATATAACGTCCAGTTGACGCTGGCAGAAAACGCCTGGGTGATGGTCCAGTTAAGCGAGTTATTGATAGTATATTTCGGGATGACCGACAGAGGATTACCGGTGTCTTTTTGCTCCGAAGTGATCATCCATGTGGCATTGGTATTCCAGTTCAGACGATCTTTCACCAGTGGGAAAGACATACTGGCTTCGATACCGTCCACCAGAGCTTTCCCGCCATTCTGCCACTTGAGGATATATGCGCCTGAAGCGGTTTGCCCGATAACGTTATCCCCGGCCACGATCTTATTCTGGTAATCATTGCGGAAGTAGGTCACACTTGCGTGGTAATCTTCCCAGGTGAACTCCAGCCCAATTTCTTTATTGACGCTGATTTCCGGATCGAGATCTTTATTACCGATCAGGTAGCACCCGCCTGATGTAATATCTTTTGGACAGCCATTGCCTTTCGAGTAGAGCAGATAGCCTTCACTGGATTGATACAGGTTTGGGGCTTTAAAGGTTCGGGCAACCCCTGCTTTGACTTTGAAATAATCGCCCAATTCCTGCGAAAGATTCAGACTGGGGCTGAAGTTCCCGCCGGAGTCGCTGAGATAATCAAAGCGCAGGCCGGGAATGATATTCGTGCCAGGAACCGGCTCAATGTTATCTTCAATATACAGCGCACTGATTTGAGAATGATTTTTACTGCTGCGATCCGCAGCAGAGCCAGAAATACCGCTGATATCACTGTCATTCACCGTCAGGCTGGTAGAGGAAGGATCATCGAGCTTATCGCGGTTCCACTCTGCACCAACGGTCAGCGTTTGATCAACCATCACATTCAAAGGAATATTAAGCTCGCCGCTGGTTCGCCAGGAACTCAGGCGATTGGTCGTAAACTTTTCACCCGCTAAAATACGCCCTTCACCACCGCCGGATAATCCTTCATTCATGCGGGTATTATTGGTTTTCTCGTAATAAACACCAAAGCGACTTTGTCCCCAGTCCCAGATACCATTATGCGTAATGCCATAATTCTGTCGGTACAGGCGGTTCGTCTCTTTGCCGGATTTTGCCAGGCTTTCGGTAACTGCACTGGAAGAACTGTTTTGCGTATCGCCCGCATAGATATTCCCCTGGCGGCTATATCCGGCTTCGAAATCGAGAATCTGCTGCGGATTTAATTTCCACGAGACAACGCCGTTAATATCTTTGTTACGTACCCCTTCATGCCCGGCTGCGTTTTTCGTACCGACCGGAGAATTAATATCCCAACTGTCAGCATCCGTTTTATTCAGGTTACCATACAAACGCGTGGTAAGAGCATTACCAGCCAGAGGCCCACTAAGGCTGAAATTGGCGCGACGCGTAGCGCCCTCATCGCTACTTTCCGGCTGATTGGTGTATAACGACAGCGAACCGTGCCAGTCGTTGGTGGGACGTTTGGTAATGATGTTCACCGCCCCCCCGGCTGCCCCCGAACCGTAGCGCGCCGCCGCAGGGCCGCGGATCACTTCAATACGCTCAACCTGTTCCGGTGGCACCCAGTTGGTGTCACCGCGGGTATCACGCTCTCCACGCCAGCTATAACGCACGGAGTTACGTGACGTCACCGGTACACCATCAATTAAAATTAAGGTGTTTTCCGGCCCCATACCTCGAATATCGATCTGGCGGTTATTACCGCGTGTGCCCGAGGCGCTATTGCCGGTAAGATTGACACCAGGCATTTTACGAATAATATCTGAAAGGTCGTTTACCGGAGGGGTCTTTTTAATATCCTCGCTGGTAATAACCGACACGCCCGGCTGCTGTTTTAATACCTGCTCAGCGGTGGCTTCCACCACCAGAGTCTCGTCATTATCATCGTCGGAGGATTTGGCTACTGATATCTGGCTATTCAACCCAACCAGGAGCACAGTTAGCGACCAGAGGATTTTGTTAATTCTCATACCTATTCCCTAATAAATGCCTAACTTAAAATGTTTGATCGTTAAGCTCACATCCTTGCCAGATATTTTTTACTGCCATTATTGTTTTTATATAAGAATGATAATTAATATCATTTAGCAAAAAAAAACAATCCCTCACAAGATAAATATATCGATTTTTCATAAATATCAAATTGATATATAACATATGTTTTTTATTTCATTGCACTTGTCGATCATCGGGAATTTTGTCACAATTTCTCACGGATAGTGTTCACATTGTTTCTGACCTGCATTTCAGGCGCGGGCGCTGCTTATGTATATAAGGGCCTGTGGTCGACGAATCAGCATAATCAGATCTTCCTGCGAGCAATTTCTTTCAGCGTATCAGGCAGCACTATCGGATTATCTACGAGCGTTTTTGATTCACATTGTGTGTGAAACTTCATACATCATGATTCGCTTTCCCTACTCAGTTCTGATGATTGTTTTTTATTCTATTAACACGGAGTTAAGATTCTACCCTCGGTGTCCTCATTATTAATGAGGAATGCTACCTATCTAAAAACTGACCGAAACTTTGGGGCATCCCTGGAGGTTTCCAAGGAGAAAAAGGTGACAGTGATAGTGCCACATTGTGAGGAAATTCCTGAGAAACTCCTGGTTCACACACATAATTCAGGAGTTTGCCATAGATAGTAACCAATTGTTTTATATTTTAAGACCATTAAATACGCGGCTACGATAGCGCTTTATATAATCATAAACTGTAGAGATAAAATATCTGCTTCTCTGATAACACTAATTGAGTGTCTTAAACTAAGTAATTTCATTTTTCCCCCTTTAAAAGCAATATATGTGCAATAGTTGAAGTTAAAGCTGTGCTGCCAGAGTTGATAATAATTGTTCTGTCTGTTGCCATGATATGCATTCATCAGTAACAGACTGACCATACTCTAGCGGAAAACTATCGGATTGTTTTCCATCTTGTAAAAAGCTTTCCACCATAATGCCAGCTACATATCCTGGTATTTTTTTCCGATTATCTATAACTTGACGTGCAACGGAAATTTGCCGTTTAGCCACTTTACCGCTATTACCATGGCTACAATCAATTATCAGACGATGGTTAATACCCTCATCATGCATTAATTTCACTGCCTTAGTTATATCAGACAAACCATAGTTAGGTTCTCTACCTCCACGTAATATTAGATGTCCATGTGGATTGCCATCGGTTAATAGTGTAGATATACTATTTGTTAAAGATGTCATATATACAATATGTTGTTCACGGGCTGCAATAATAGCGTCAATAGCTAAGTTAATATTTCCATCAGTACTGTTTTTAAATCCAACTGGACAATGTAAACCAGACGCAAGTTGACGATGCGTTTGTGATTCAGTGGTTCTGGCACCAATAACATATTAAATCAGCAATATAGGGAGTAAGAAAAGGATCGAGGAATTCTGTAGCGGTTGCGACACGCATCGTTGTGATTGAAGACAAACACTGGCGAGCATATCGTATCCCTTTCTCAACATCATAACTTCCATTTAGATCAGGATCATGCATTATTCCCTTCCAGCCTTTACGGGTTCGAGGTTTCTCAAAATAAGTGCGCATTACAATGTACATTTTCGATAAGTACTTATTCTGTAATACGAACAATCGCTTCGCATAATCAACTGCGGCCTGAACGTCATGGATTGAGCATGGACCAACAATCACAAGTAAGCGAGGATCTTTTCCCAGCAAAATATTCGCTATAATATCTCGTTGCAGAGAGATCCATGTTACGGTTTCTTCCGATACTGCGATTTCTTTATGAATCTCGCCCACAGTGGGTAAACTGCCAAGCAACTTCCCGCGGTAGATTAATTTACTAGCTGACTGCATCTTGTCTCCTAAAAGCGCTATTTCAGACCATCAGTTGCACACAGTAGATGATAATGATAATCATTTACTGTATAATTGGCAATATATGGGGATTCATAGTCATTTCTGAGATAATATACGTTAGGCCTTCTCTCCCGTACGGAAATCACTTGTTTTCCGTAAATTACCTGAATCTTAATCCCTGAGCTGCGGCTAGCTGTGGAACTCACAAAAGCTGACCGGGCCGTGGCACAGCCTCTCTGCTGGCAGAACAGCGTACTGCAGAAGTCGTCGTACTGCCGCTGGTCCCGGCAGCAGGTCTGCCCGCAGATGGCACTTCTGCCACTGATCTGGCGGTGCAGCTGAACGGCATAACGTATCAGGCCTGCCGTGGGGATTTTGTGGTGCATCTCGACGGCAGCACCTGTCTGCAGTTATAGAATAAAGAAGGCGGGGAGGTACGCAGGGAGGGCGATCCGCTGGAAGTGGCGTAGTGGCTGTAGGCCTGTAATGATGCAGGAATAGAAGTTCGTGTACAGGTTAATGAAAGCATCACCCCGTAAAAACATGCCGGCACGGTTTACACATCATCCCATGGTGGCAGCCGGTTAACTTTCCTGCGCCCCCAGTAGATAAACCACATTGCACATCCCCAGGAAATGCCCCATAAGCCCCCCGTCAGCACCGTGACCTGCCAGAACGGCATAAAGGGTAATGGCGGAAGCCGGATACCCAGCCGCCAGAGAATACACAGAAGAGGAGGGGCATAATTGCTCCGCCACATCTTTTTGCTGTCCATCAGGGCAATGGCCCGGGCTTTTTTCTGCTCAAAGGTCACAGGAGCACCTCCGTTCCATGATGTAAACGTGACACAACTTATTGTTATTGATTATTATTATCATACCGTGATTATGTTGTCATGCACCTGTACACTGATAAAAGAAAGGGAGAACAGGAGGCTGGCTGAACAACCAATCCGTTCGTCCAGTTCAATGGCGGCTATCAGGTTCTGCTCCGCAATGTACTCACGAATGCGCTTCCTGTCCTGGCTGGCCAGCATGGTCCAGAATATCTCCATCATTTACCGGCGACTTTCCTGCTCATTTCATCCCGCCATGCAGCAGCGGAAGATTCGACCATGTCATGGGGAAGCACATCGCCGCGCTCGAGTTGCTGACGTCCTGCCTCAACCTGGTCACGGAACCAGGTATTATGCTGCCGTTCCACGGTCTGGCGCATAAAATCCCGGATTAACTGAGAGCCATTACGGTCCATGCTTTTTGCAGGGCCATAAAAGCATCCTTCAGTTCAGCGTCAATTCTTAAACTCATATTAACCTGTGCCATTTATCACCTCGTCATTACTACGTATATACACAGTATATAACGATTCAGATATCGTCACCAGAATATGCCGCGTCAGCGGCATGGAAGGCGGCACTCTGTTGTTGCATATGACACAGGAGTAAAACCGCCGAAGCCCGGCGTAAGCCGGTACGGACTGATAGATTTCACCTTACCCATCCCCAGCCCTGCTAGGCCATATCCGCTTTCAGCCATGATAAAGCTTCTGTGCGCGGTCGGAGTGGTCCCGACGAGGGTTTACCCGAAGTCGGGGCGTATCTCCGCGTTAGCGGGCCGTCAGGGCCGCTTACGAGCGTGTACTCAATACTTTCAGCGAGAAGACTGACAGCCATGATGGAGTATAGTTACAACATTCATAATTAAAAGCGACTCTGTTCCGGCCCGAAGGGCCGGGGCGGGGCCGCTTTTCAGTTATGAGGGAGGGGCTTTGTGGTTTCAGTTCTGCGCTGGTTCGGGGTTTTTCTGGAGGTCGGTTTTGTGTGTTGTAACTAAAGTGGCTCCGGTTGGGGCCCGCCGTTTACGGTGGGAGGTGCATATCTGTCTGTCCACAGGACAGGCAGTGAATAGGTTTTCTTTTTAAATGAATGTAATTAAGTAGTTTAAAGGAGATATAAACAGGTGTTTAAAAGATACATTGCACCCTGTAAGACTGGCGGCTGGCGCTTTATGACATGAACGGTTGTAACCTTATGGGGAAGTCCATTGCAGTTAAATGTGGATAAGCAAATTTCCCCGTCTGTGAGGCGTGTTTTGTATCAAAAACAGGAGGGACCGGATGCACCTGAAGGTGGATGATGAGGTTGTTTTTTGTATGCGGTGCTGTTTTTTTGTTCGCTGACAGGCTTCAGGCGTGCAGATGCCTCCGGTGCGGGCCGGATTATTCAGAGGAGGTCACTTTCAGGGGGAAGCTGTGGCCAGCCGGCTGTAATTACGGTTACGTGACAGAATCATGCGCTCTTTCACACGACGCTCCACTTCGCGTTTTACCGCCTCACGATTGGCAGTGAAGCGCCCTTCCGAGATTTCACGCGTCAGCTGCCGTTTCACCAGGGTGACGATATCCTGACGTTCCCTGTTCGCATCACGACGCGCACGGGCACGCTTTATTCCACGGGACTTAAGCTCTGTCTGGTAACTGCGGAAACGCTCACGCACAAAACGCCAGGCTTTCGCTATCAGTTCATCCATACCCAGGGTATCCAGTCCCTGCTTTTTACGCTGTCTGTTTTCCCATTCAACACGACTGCGGCGCGCAGCAACCACTGCATCCTCAGACACATCAAGGGCGGCAAATAGCGCCGGTGTGAACGTGATATCGGTCGGAATGTAGCACCCGATAAGCGGATCATATTCCGTCTGGTAGGTAATCAGTCCCAGCTCTGCAAGGAACGTCAGGGCTCGGGTGGCCCGGGTGATGGAGAGTTTTCCGGCAGCAGACTCCGTCGCCAGTCCGCACTCAATGGCCAGCGTAGTGATGGAGCACTGGACGCGGTTGGCCAGCGGGTCATAGTGAAAACACAGCCCCTGCAGCAGCGCATCAATGGCCCGGCGACGCAGTACCGGTGGCATGCGCCGACGCAGTCCCTTCGAACGGGCATGTGCCACATGAATGGCGAAATCAAAACGGGAGGTGAAGCCCACCGCCTTTTCCATCAGTTTTTCGCAGAACTTCAGCGTTCCGGCACCTTCACGGGGTGTGAACACCGGATTCGGGTTCTTTACCTGGCGGTAATACGTTTGTTGAAGATCAGTCACACCATCCTGCACTTACAATGCGCAGAAGGAGTGAGCACAGAAAGAAGTCTTGAACTTTTCCGGGCATATGACTATACTCCCCGCATAGCTGAATTGTTGGCTATACGGTTTAAGTGGGCCCCGGTAATCTTCTTCGCAGTCGCCAAACTTGACGAAGATTATCGGGGTTTTTGCTTTTCTGGCTCCTGTAAATCCACATCAGAACCAGTTCCCTGCCACCTTATGGCGTGGCCAGCCACAAAATTCCTTAAACGATCAGTAATCTAGCATGCTACGACACAAAGTAAAGTCTTTACTTTAGTATATCCAGTCTCTGCAGTTCATCTTTGATAATTTTCTCAATGAACTGAGCCTGTGTTATCCCCTCTCTCTCGCAGTACTCAACCATGAGATCTTTCAGAGGATTTTTGACAAAAACTTTTATCTCTTTGTGTGTAAGACGTTTTCTTGCAACAGCGGCCATTTGTTTCTCAGAGTCAGTCATAGGCTTACCTCTGCGCACAAACCGCTTTTGACTCAATGAGGAAGTCACTGCATTTTCTGTCTGCGACACCTCGCCTCCTCAATACTCAAACAGGGATCGTTTCGCAGAGGATACTACAGTTTTTTGAAATCAGCGACTTGAGAATTGTGACGAAGATCTGTGTTGTACTGCTCATATACCCAGGCAGCCCCGGCCCGAACCATAAACTGATTAATATTCATTCCGTCTGGTGCATAAACCTGCCCGAGAATACGACCATAACGATCTCGCTGAAAATATGTGACGGTAACCGTTTTTCCTGCGACCAGTGATCTCATCATGTCTGTTGACCAC
>OLVP01001560.1_pt1 | contig 13228 bp, 9 predicted proteins | sample 1673281 | NCBI WGS metagenome assembly OLVP01 (sample SAMEA3178940, study PRJEB25190) | human gut metagenome | biome: human gut; feature: human-associated habitat; material: faeces | place: Austria | collected 2013
TCAAACATTAGATTTTTTCCCACCAATGGTTGATGACCCATATACTTTTGGAAAAATAGCAGCAGCAAATGCCTTAAGTGATATTTATGCAATGGGCGGTGAAGTCAAAACTGCACTAAATATAGTGTGTTTTCCTGAACAAATGGATTTAAACATATTGGGAGATATAATTCAAGGAGGTAGTGAGAAAGTTACAGAAGCTGGAGGAGTTTTATCTGGAGGACATTCAATAATGGATCAAGATGTAAAATATGGTCTTTCTGTTACAGGTATTATAAACCCAAATAAAATATATCAAAATAATGGATGCAAAGTAGGGGACAAATTAATACTTACAAAACCATTAGGAGTCGGAATAATTTCAACAGCAAATAGGGTTGGAGAAGCAAGTAAAGAAGCCATGGAACAAGCAATTGAGTCTATGTGTACATTAAATAAATATGCAGCAGAAATTATAAGAAAATATGATGTACATGCTTGCACAGATGTAACAGGGTTTAGTCTTTTAGGACATCTAAATGAAATGGTTGCAGGGGATTGTTCTGCTGTTATAGACAGTACTAAAGTACCTTATATAAAAGAAGCTAGAGATTATGCCAAGGAATTCTTATTAACTGCTGCAGCACAAAGAAATAGAAATTATCTAGAAGATAAAATACTATTTAATATAGATGATTTTGCTATGGAAGAAATATTATTTGATCCACAAACTTCAGGAGGTTTATTGGTAGCAGTAAATCCAGATGATGTAGAGGATATAATGAAGGAATTAAATACTTTAAAATTACCATGTGGAGTAATTGGAAAAGTTGTAGAAGCTAAAGAGCATAAAATAATTGTAGATTAATTTATAAAGATGTCTAAAAACAATTAATATAAAATTTAGGAGGAATAAAAATGAAGAAAATAAAAGTTGATGCAATGGGCGATCAATGCCCAATACCAGTAATAAAAACAAAAAAGGCTTTAAAAGAAATAACTGAAACTACTTTGGTAGAGGTACATGTAGATAACGAAATCGCTGTTCAAAATTTAAGCAAAATGGCAAAACAAAAAAATTTAGAATATAAATGTGAAAAACTAGAGGAACAACATTACATAATTAAAATAAATGCTGAAGCAGAAGGTGTATCTATTCAACAAAAAGCTCCAGCAGAAAATGATAAAGAAATCTGTTATCCTGATAGAAAATCTAATACAGTTGTAGTATTAAGTAGTAATCAAATGGGTAATGGAAGTGAAGAGTTGGGTCAAATATTAATGAAAGGATTTATATTTGCTTTAACAGAGTTAGATGAACTTCCAAGCACTGTCTTACTATATAATTCAGGGGTTAAATTATCGACAGAAGGTTCAAATTCTATTGAAGATTTAAAAACCTTACAAGCACAAGGTGTTGAAATATTAAGTTGTGGTACTTGTTTAAATTACTACGACTTAACAGAAAAATTACAAGTTGGTGATGTGACAAATATGTACTTTATACTTGAAAAAATAGCACAAGCTGACAAAATTATAAGACCATAATAAAATTTATGAAGTAAAATTAAATTTTATATTTAATAAATGAAAATATTGTTAATAATTTATTAAATATAATGTATACATCTTCCAAATTCGGCTTTTATCAAAAAAATGGTGCTATAATTAACTTGTAGTATAAAAAGGTTTTCTTAATACTTAACAAAGGGGTGTATTTGTATGGAAAAAAGATTTTTAGCACCAAAAGAAATAGCCAATGCAATGGTTAATGTTGGTGTAGGAAAAGCTAATTTACCAGTAGGCTCAATGTTTTTACTAGGAATATTAGCTGGAGCATTTATCGGATTTGGGGGATTAGGTAATACTATAGCAAGTCAAACATTTGCTGGTATAGACCCTGGTGTTGCTAAACTTATAGGGGCTGCAGTCTTCCCTGTTGGACTTATGTTAGTTGTTATATGTGGGGCAGAGTTATTTACAGGAAATAACTTAATGACATTAGCTTTAATGAATAATAAAATTACAGCAGGTCAAATGCTTAAAAACTGGTGTGTAGTTTGGTTGGGTAACCTAGTAGGATCTTTATGCTTAGCACTTATAGTATATTATGGTGGAGTTTTAGGAGACCCAGCAGCAACAGCAAAAGCCGTAGGAATTGCAGAAGCAAAAGCTGGTCTAGACATATCAGTTATGATATTTAGAGGAATATTATGTAATATCCTTGTTGTTTTAGCAGTATGGATGGCAACAAGTGCACAAGATATAATATCTAAAATATTTGCATGTTGGTTCCCAATTATGTTATTCGTATTATGCGGATTTGAACATAGTGTGGCAAATATGTACTTTATACCAGTTGGAATGTTATTAGGGGCTAATGTATCTGTAGGAGCATGTGTAACCAATTTAATTTGCGTTACAATAGGAAATATAATTGGTGGAGCAATAATAGTACCAGTTATTTATTATACTACTTACTTAGCAGCAGATAAAAAGAAATCTTCTAATGTATAAAATTTAAATAAATATATAAGGGAAATTAAAAAGCATCGTCAAAGATATACACTTTGGCGATGTTTTTTATATTGTTTATATGAAAATAAATTTAAAATAATAATGAATTGATAAATAAATCAAATTCACCTTAAATAAAAATTGAATATGTGGTAAAATCTTTTTATAACTAGAATTATGTTTTTTTTAGATACATTTTTATTTATAGAAACATATATTAAAATATAAAAATAATTAAATAAATATAGAAAGAAATATAGATATAAAAAATAATTTTAGATAAATAAGCAAGTATAAAAATAAAAAAGGAAGGAGTATGTCAAATATTCACAGTTGATTTTCGTATATCAAAAGTAATATTTGACAATAAAACAATTAAATATGAACAAAGAATTAGTTTATAATGATTTATTAAAAATAGTTAATGAAGAAGATATAAAAATAGATGAACCAATGAAAAAGCACATCTCATTTAGAGTAGGTGGACCAGCAGATATATTAGTTAGACCGAGAACAGAGGAACAATTAAGTCAAATATTAAAATATATAGATGAAAATGCATTACCATATCTAATAATAGGAAACGGATCGAACTTATTAGTAAAAGACGGCGGAATAAGAGGTATAGTAATAGAATTTGGAGATAATTTTAATAATTTTGAAATAGACGGAAATATAATAAAAGCACAAGCAGGCGCTTTATTAGCTGTATTAGGAAAGGCAGCACTTAGGGAAGAATTAACAGGATTTGAGTGTATATCAGGGATACCAGGTTCACTTGGTGGAGGATTAGCAATGAATGCTGGTGCTTATGGTGGAGAAATAAAATCAGTTGTAAAATCAGTAAGAGTAATGAATCCAAAAGGAGAAATATTCGAGTTTTCAAACGAAGAAATGAAGTTTGAATACAGAAGAAGTATCCTTACAAATTCTGATTATATAGTTTTATCAGCAGTACTTGAGCTTCAAAAAGGAAACTACGATGAAATAAAAGCATTTATGGCTGATTTAACTAATAGAAGAACAACAAAACAACCATTAAATTTACCAAGTGCAGGAAGTACTTTTAAAAGACCAGAAGGATATTTTGCAGGTAAATTAATAGATGATTGTGGATTAAGAGGATTAACATTAAGAGGAGCACAAGTTTCTGAAAAACACTGTGGATTTGTGGTTAATATAGGAGATGCAACTGCTAAAGATATACTAGATTTAATGTATATAGTAAAAAGCACAGTTTTAAATAAATTTGGAGTAACATTAGAAGAAGAAGTCAAAATACTTGGAGAGGATTAACATGGAGATATTAGCAGATTATCACACTCACACTGTATATAGTCATGGAAAAGGGTCTATAGAAGACAATGTGAAAGTAGCAATATCTAAGGGGATAAAGACAATCGGTATTTCAGACCATGGGTATAAAAATGTTGCCTATGGTGTGAAAATCGATGATTTTGAAAAAATGAGAGAAGAAATAGATATTTTAAATGAAAAATATAAGAACCAAATAGAAATCCTTTTAGGAGTTGAATGCAATATATTAGATAATAAGGGAAATATAGATTTAAATGATAAAATTTATAGATATTTTGATTATGTAATGGCAGGATATCATTTTGGTTCAATACCTACATCTTTAAAGGGTGTGGTGAATATGTGTCAAAACTATTTCTTCAAAAGTGAAAAAGCCAAAGAATATAATACCGAGGCAATTGTAAATACTATAAAAAATAATGATATATTTGCAATTACACACCCTGGTGATAAAGGCGGTATTTATATAGAAGAAGTGGCTAAGGCAGCAGAAAATACTAATACTAAATTAGAAATCAATAGTAGCCATGAATTTTTAAATGTAGAACAATTAAGAAAAATAAAAGACTACAATGTTAAATTCATCATAGGCTCAGATGCACATATACCACAAAATGTAGGAAATTTTGATTTGGCATTAGAGACTGTAAATAAATCAAGTTTAGACAAATCGTTAATAGAAAACATTTTAGTTTAAGGAGGGGTCTTTAATGAAATTTGTAATAGTAACTGGATTATCAGGATCCGGGAAAAGTGAAGTAATGAAAGTTTTCGAGGATATGAATTATTATTGTGTAGATAATTTACCTCCTACATTAATAGTAAATTTTGCCGAAATATGTTATCAGGCAGGTTCTATGGTTGATAAAGTCGCTCTTGGCATAGACATAAGGGGTATGAAATTTTTTGAAGATTTGCATGAAAGTCTAAGAACTCTTAAAAGAGAAAATTATCCTTTTGAAATTTTATTTTTAGATTGTGATGATGATACTCTTTTAAAAAGATATAAAATGACTAGAAGAAATCATCCATTAGCATTAAATAGACAAATACCAGAAGGAATCAAAATTGAAAGAAAAATATTAAACCCATTGAAAGAAATTGCTAATTATATAGTAGATACTACTAATATGAAGCCAAAAGATTTAAAGGAAGAAATACTAAAAATCTATTCAATAGGAGAGAAACATACTAATCTTACAATTTCTGTACTTTCATTTGGATTTAAACATGGAATCCCTAAGGATTCGGATTTAGTATTTGATGTTAGATTTTTACCTAACCCATACTATTTAGAAAGTCTTAGAAATAAAACAGGAGACGATCAAGAGGTTAGGGATTATGTTATGAATTCTGATATTAGTAAACAATTTTATGCAAAACTTACAGACATGATAGATTTCTTAATACCACAATATGTGGAAGAGGGAAAACACCATTTAGTAATTAGTATTGGATGCACTGGAGGAAGACATAGATCCGTGACAATAGCAAACCTTATTGCTGAAGAAATTCAAAGTAAGGGGTATAGAGTTGTTAAAAAACATAGGGATTTTATGTTAAAATAGTGCGGAGGTTATTATGGAAGTGGTTGGTATTATTTTTGGGGTAATAGGTATACTATGCTTTGGCATAGCTATATGGTTATTTATCCAAATGAAAAATGAGAGGATAAGATACTTAGAGTTGCAGACTAAAGAAAACAAAGGCCCTAACGTTGTAGTTATCGGTGGAGGAACTGGACAATCAATTTTTCTAAGAGGTTTAAAACACCATACAGAAAACATAACTGCTATAGTTACTGTTGCTGATGATGGTGGTGGCTCAGGAGTTCTTAGATCGGATTTAGGTATGTTGCCACCAGGAGATATACGAAATTGTATTATGGCGCTTGCAAATATAGAACCGACTATGAATGAAGTTATGCAATATAGATTTGAAGATGGAGCGCTAAAAGGCCAAAGTTTTGGAAATTTATTTTTAGCTGCGATGAATGGATTATATGGAAATTTCGAAACAGCAGTTTATAAAATAGGTCAAATATTTGCAATAACGGGAAGGGTTTTACCAGTTACGCTTGAAAACATAGATTTAATTGCAACATTAGAAAATAGCCAAGTTGTAAAAGGTGAATCAACAATACCAAAAGAAGTTAGAAAACAGAAATGTAAAATAGATAAAATTACTTTAATACCAGAAAAATGTAGACCTCTTGATGAAGTAATTAGTTCTATACATGGAGCAGATATTATTGTTATGGGACCAGGTAGTTTATATACTAGTGTAATACCTAATTTATTGGTTCCAGGAGTAATTGATGCAATAAAAAAATCAAATGCTAAGAAAGTATATATACCTAATGTTATGACACAACCAGGAGAAACAGAAGGATATAATGTATTAGATCATGTTGAGGCATTAATAAAACATACAGAACCAGGATTAATCGATTGTATTATAGCTAATGATGAAAAAATACCTGAATCTGTATCAAAAAGATATAAAGAAGATGGCTCTACACAAGTTTTATTAGATAATGAACAAAGATTAAAGTTAAAATGTATGGGTATTAGAACAATCGAATCCAATTTAATAGAAGTGAAAAATGCCTATATAAGACATAATGCTAATGAGATTTCTAGTATAATTGTAAAACTGGCTCTAGGTCATGATATATAATAGTGAATAAAAAGGGATTTTATATCTTGATGAAGAAATTCTTATTATTATGTTGAATTAAGGAGTGAAAATCTATGAGAGAAGAGATCAGTGCCGGTGGAGTAGTCTTATTTGGAAATGCAATTCTTCTACTTAGAAAGTTTAATGGAGATTGGGTGTTACCAAAGGGAAGAATCGAAGCAGGTGAGCAGAAAAAGGAAGCAGCGCTGAGAGAAGTACTAGAGGAGACAGGAGTAAAGGCCGAAATCTTAAAATATTTAGGAGAAATACACTATACGTATAAGGAAAATTGGGATGAAAATAAAGCTGTTCATAAAACGGTTTTTTGGTATCTGATGAAGTCTAGAAATATGGACACAGTCCCTTTAAAAGAAGAAGGATTTGTAGATGCTAAGTTTATACATTTAGATAGAGTAGTTGATTTAGCAAGATATAATGATGAGAGAGAAATAATAAAGGTTGCATTAGAAGAAATAAAAAAAAGGAATAAAAAAAGCTAGAATTAGGTGATAGGAATGTCTTTTTCGAGTGAGACAAAAAATGAATTAGCTAGAGTTAAAGATATCGATGTTAATGACAAACAAGCAGAATTGTCAGCTATAGTTAGAATGTCTGGAACTATACAATTTGCTGGACTTCGCAAAATAAACGTAAAAATAACTACAGAGTTAAATTCTGTAGCTAGAAGAGTATTTAAATTACTAAAAAAAGAGTTTAATATAGAAACTACAATTTCAGTAAATAAAAATCAAATGCTAAAAAGAAATAATAGTTACGTTTTAATGGTAAAAAGTGAAAATGGAGCAGAAAAACTTCTTAAAAAACTAGGAATACTAGAAGATAGAGATGGATTTTTCCCTACAAATTGTATACCAAAAGAAATATTTGAAGATGATATTCTAAAAAAAGCATATCTTAGAGGTGCTTTTTTAGGTGGGGGTTCAATAAGTGACCCTGAAAAAAATTATCACATGGAATTTGTGACTAATAATGAAGATTATGCAAACTCGCTTAGAGATTTAATAAATTCATTTGGGTTAAATTCTAAAATAGTTGCTAGAAAAAATAGTTTTGTTGTTTATTTAAAAGAAAGTGAACAAATTTCTGATTTATTGAGTATGATAGGGGCATATCAAGCTTTACTTAGTTTGCAAAGTACAAAAATAGTAAAAGAAATGAGAAATAATGTAAACCGTATTGTAAATTGTGAAACTGCAAACTTATCAAAAACTGTAAATGCAGCAGTTAGACAAGTTGAAAATATAAAATTAATCCAAAATAAAATAGGGATTAGTAGTTTACCAGAAAATTTACAAGAGATAGCTCTACTTAGAGTAGAAAATGAAGATATGTCATTAAAAGAATTAGGGGAAATGTTAAATCCGCCTATAAGTAAATCAGGTGTCAATCATCGATTGAAAAAAATAGAGCAAATTGCTAATGATTTAAAATAGAAAAAATGGGGGAATTTTGAATAAATTCCCCTTGTTTATTTTGTAAAAATATATTAATTTTATATGATAATAAAATGGGTATAAATTAAATAATGCTCAAATAAAAAAGAAAAAATATATAAAAATTAACATAGATTAAATTTATATTAGGAGGTGGAGATATGTCGTCTGAATTTGCACACTTGCATGTCCATACAGAATATAGTTTACTAGATGGTTTTTCAAGGGTTAAGAAACTGATAAAACGAACTAAGGAACTAGGCATGAAATCTGTTGCGATAACTGACCATGGAAATATGTTTGGTGTAATAGATTTTTATAAAGAAGCGAAAAAACAAGGTATAAAGCCTGTAATAGGATGTGAATTATATACAGCTCAACGCAGTTTGACAGATAAAGACCCAAATTTTGATAAAAGATATGGTCATTTAATTTTATTAGCAGAAAATATGACAGGATATCAAAACTTAATAAAATTAGTTTCGATATCATATGTAGACGGATTTTATTATAAACCAAGAGTTGATATAGAAGCATTGAGAGAACATAGCGAAGGAATTATATGCTTATCAGCATGTCTAGCAGGTGATGTTTCAAATGCATTGATGAATAGAAACTACGAAAAAGCTAAAGAAATAGCTTTAACATATAACGAAATATTTGGACAAGGTAATTTCTATTTAGAATTACAAGATCATAATTTACCAGAACAAAAAGAAGTAAATGCATCTTTAGTAAAACTATCAAAGGAATTAAATATTCCATTAGTAGCCACAAATGATATACATTATGTAGATAAAGCTGATTCAAAAGCACATGATGTTTTACTATGTATTCAAATGGGAAAAACATTAAATGACCCAGCAAGAATGAGGTTCGGAACAGAAGAGTTTTATTTAAAATCTAGAGAAGAAATGGAAGAGTTATTCCCATATGCATTAGAAGCACTAGATAATACAGCAAAAATAGCAGAAAGATGTAATGTAGAATTTGACTTTAATACAATACATTTACCAAATTATGAAGTTCCAGAAGGATATACAACTTCAGGATACTTAGAAGAATTATGCTACAAAGGATTATACGAAAGATATGAAAATCCGAGCCAAGAAATTTTAGATAGATTGAAATATGAATTAGGTGTTATTAATAAAATGGGATACGTTGAATATTTCTTAATAACATGGGATTTCATCAACTTTGCAAAAGAAAACGGAATAATGGTAGGACCGGGACGTGGTAGTGCGGCTGGTTCAATAGTAGCATATACACTAAAAATAACGGATATAGACCCTATAAAATATAACTTACTGTTTGAAAGATTCTTAAACCCAGAACGTGTGTCGATGCCGGATATCGATATCGATTTTTGCTACGAAAGAAGAGAAGAAGTTATTGATTATGTTAAAAGAAAATACGGAGAAGACCACGTTGCACAGATAATTACTTTTGGTACAATGGGAGCGAAACTTGCCATCAGGGACGTTGGAAGGGTTTTAGATATACCTTATAACAAGGTTGATAAAATAGCAAAAGAAATACCAAATGCATTAGGAATGACAATAGATAAGGCTTTAGAAACAAACCCAAATTTAAAGTCATTATATGAACAAGACCAAGAGACAAAAACAATAATAAATATATCTAAGGAATTAGAAGGTATGCTTAGACATGCTTCTACCCATGCAGCAGGTGTAGTTATATCTAAAAATCCAATTGATGAATATGTACCATTATACAAGCATCAAGACGCTATAAGTACACAGTTTACTATGACTACATTAGAAGAGCTAGGACTTCTTAAAATGGACTTCCTAGGGCTTAGAACATTAACTGTTATAAGAGATGCTCTTGATTTAATTGAGAAAAATCACGGCAGAAAAATAGATTTCTCAAAAATGGATTATGATGATCCAAAGGTATTTGAACTACTTTCTTCAGGAAATACTTTAGGTGTGTTCCAAATGGAGAGTGCTGGGATGAGATCGTTTATGAAACAATTAAAACCAAGTAACTTCGAAGACATAGTAGCTGGAATTTCTCTATATAGACCGGGTCCAATGGATTCAATACCAACTTATTTAGAGTACAAACATAATCCAGAAAAGATAACATATATTCACGAAAAATTAAAACCAATAATGGAAGTAACTTATGGTTGTTTAATATACCAAGAACAGGTTATGGAAGTTGTTAGAGAGCTTGGTGGATATAGTTATGGACGAAGCGACTTAGTTAGAAGAGCCATGGGTAAAAAGAAAATGGATGTCATGGAAGAAGAAAGACAATACTTTATCCACGGAAAAACTGACGAAAATGGAAATATCGAAATTGCTGGATGTGTTAGAAATGGTGTAGATGAACAAACTGCAAATAAAATATTTGATGACATGATTGACTTTGCAAAATACGCATTTAACAAATCGCATGCAGCCGCATATGGTGTTATTGCATATGAAACAGCGTATTTAAAGGCACATTATCCAGTTGAATTTATGGCAGCATTAATTACAAGTGTAATGGGTAATACAGACAAAGTAGTTGAATATATAAGAGAATGTAATGCATTAAATATAAAAGTTTTAAAACCGGATATAAACAAAAGTTTTGCAAAATTCTCAGTTGAGGATAATAATATAAGATTTGGACTTGCAGCTGTAAAAAATGTAGGTGTAAATATAATAAATAATATAGTTATCGAAAGAGAACAAAATGGCGAATTTACGGATTTCATCAATTTAATAAAAAGATTAGACAGCAAAGATATAAATAAAAGAGTAATTGAAAGCTTAATTAAATGTGGTGGATTTGATGAAATGGGATACAATAGAGCCAGTTTAATGATGGGATACGAAAAGGTATTAGAAAGTGTATCTTTAGAGAGAAAGAAAAATATTAAAGGGCAAATTTCCTTATTTGATGGTCTAGATGGACTTGGACAAAACGAAGAAATAGATAGATTTGAAAATTCGACAACTTCTATTGCTAGTATACAAGAGTTTGAAGAAAGAGAAAAACTAGCTTTAGAAAAAGAAGTATTAGGAATGTATGTTAGTGGACATCCTCTTTCTGAGTATGAAAAAGAATTAGAAACAAGAACATCACTAAATACTAAAAAATTAAATGAAGTAAAAGAAAATTTAGATAAATATCTAGCTATGGATCAAGAAAATGTAATAATTGGAGGAATGATTTCTAATAAAAGAATACAAACTACTAAGAGAAATGAAATAATGGCTTTCCTTGAAGTAGAAGATTTATATGGTTCTATAGAAGTAATTGTTTTTCCAAGAATACTTCAACAATATAATACTATTGTAAATGAAGAGAATATAGTTTATATTAAAGGTAGACTAAGTATACAAGAAGAGGAGAATGCAAAAATAATAGCTCAAGAAATAAAAGATATAAGCGATAAAACTCCTTTTATAGAAAATAAAAAGAAAATAGAAATTTTCTAACCAAAATTTCTATTTCTTTTTATTTCATCATTTTCGCAATATAAAAAGCCATCATATATGGAAACTTATCTTCAAAAGTATCTAAATCATTATTTAATAACTTCTTAATCTTTTCAATGCGATAATTGACAGTATTACGATGAGTATACATATTTTTAGCAATTTTTTGTGGACTTCCATCATATTTTAAATAATAATACAATGTTTTTTCTAATTCTCCATGATGTTTTTGATCATAGTGAATCAATACATCCAGTAAGTGATGATACATATCAGAAAGAATCTTTTGATCTTGAATAGAAAATAAAATCTGATAAATTCCCATCTCGTCAAAACACATAATATTTTTTTCAAACAATCTTGCTAGAGCAACTGCTGATAAAGCTCTTTGATAGCTTAAATGTAATTGTCTGATATCCGACATCTTTGTTCCAATTCCAACATACAAAGATTTGACTTTCATTCTTCCTTTAGCACGACGATACATTGAATGAACAAGATTCAAAAAAACATCTTCTAACAAATTATTAACAATTAAAACATAATAGCCATCATACCAGAAAAAACTATAAGGACATTCTATTTTTTCAAAATAAAGCTGCAACTGCATGGATAATTTTCTTCTTTCAATTTCACTATACTGACTGGCATCTTCAATATCTATAAGCAAAACTTGAAAACTGCCATCTACATCAAAATGTCGCATAAGTTCCACTCTGTTTTCTTCAATTGTTCGTGGATCACTAAAAATATTTTGAAAATATTGTGTAATCTGATAATCTTCTCTTTGTGAAAATAAACAACGCATACAAAAATCTTTAATTAAATCCATCATGTGAATATGCCATGGTGAAACAAGTAAAGGAAAATCATTAGCTTCACAATAATCTAAAACATCTTGGGGAACTTCAAATATATATTTTCCAGTATTAATAATCAAACCGACACTATGATATTTGACAAGATATTCAACAAGTTTTAATAAAGCTCCTTCTTTTTGAAAGCCAAGCCCACTTGTCACAATCAATTCTTTACCCCATAATTGCTGAATCGTTGTTGTATCTTCTATCAGATGAACCCAGCTCATCGCATTAGCACAACCTTTTTCACCACACAACAATGTTAATTGATATAAGTTTTTTGTTTCATTTAAAGCATCTTCGATTGTAAATCCCATACTCTCACCCACTCTCTTTTATTATACACTTATATTTGTGCAAATTGCACAAAAATCAACAGATATATTTATATTCTCAGCTCCTTTTCTTTTATCAAAAAAGACATATAATATAAGTGTCAATAAAAATTCATCATCATAGAGGAGGTAAAATTATGAACGTTTCTTTTGATTATTTCTCATTAGTCCAACAACCTAAAACTTGCCCTTCTTGGGTGAAATGTGAGAATTATTTTAATTGTGCGAGTTTTTCAAAATTCTTCTCTTTATTCTACAAATAATAGAAATAACGTGGCTGAGCCACGTTATTTTAGTATAGATTGTAATTTTTGATAATGCTTAAATGTCTGTTTTTCTGTCTGATCACTTATAACATACCATCCCTCTTTCGTTTCTATCAAAACATAAGCGGGACTATTTGTATAGCTATACAGACGATAAGTTCCTAGTTCATCATTTTCATATCTTCCTGCCTCAATTTTTGCATTATTTGCACCATTCTTCTTTCTTCCAACATCAAAATCTTCATGATATTCTATTTGAACAATATCCTCATAATTTATTTGTGAATCAGAAACAAGTGAACCAGATAAGTGTAGTGAAGTGCTTTGATATTCAATTTGAATATTTCCTGTAAACATCAC
>OLVP01001564.1_pt1 | contig 13186 bp, 10 predicted proteins | sample 1673281 | NCBI WGS metagenome assembly OLVP01 (sample SAMEA3178940, study PRJEB25190) | human gut metagenome | biome: human gut; feature: human-associated habitat; material: faeces | place: Austria | collected 2013
TAGCTGATGGTACCCTGAGCGGCCAGCACGGCTTGGGACATTTGGTAGGACAGCACCACCATGCCGATGATGACGATGGTGACGACCACCTTCACCACGGTGTTCCAGGCGCAGGCGCTGCGCCACATCATGACGAGGCCCACGGGCCACAGCACGATGAGGAAGAACACGATCCAGAAGGTCTGGTCGTACCACTTCTTCTCGTCGCCCGTGGTCACGATGTCGTTGGCGTTCTCGCGCGTGCGCCCCTGGCCGCGATGGGCCCAGTCGCCGTAGCTGTTGCCGTTCTCGTCCTTGAAGATGCCCATGGAAGATCCCTTCGTCAATGCTGACCTTATGACTTTTGATTGGGATTCTACCATTGCCGCCACGCAGGGGAACCCGAGCGCCTCCCCTGTCACGAACCCGTCACAGCCAACCGCCGAGGTCGGTGGCCCCTCGCTACCGGTCGCGGGCGTCGCGCTCGGCTTCCACCAGATCGATCAGCTCCTGCTGGGAATGGACAAGCAGCTTGCGGTACACGTTGCCCATATGGGTCTTCACCGTCTCCTCGGCCAGGCCCAGCTCCTGGCTGATCACGCGCTTGTTGCGGCCGCGGGCCAAATACTCGGTCACCTCGGTCTCGCGGGCGGTCAGGCCGTAATCGCTCGCGATCTTCGCGAACAGCGCGCCCTCCCCGTCTTCCTTGCGAGCGCCCGGCCGAATGGCTCCCCAGCCCGACACGGGATTATCGTTGCTCAAAAGCAGCAGCGCCACGGTAGGCATAAGAAACGCCATGGCGCCGGAAACAGCCACTGGCACCGAGGACGCCACCGTGCAAGGAGCAGCGGCCAGAATGGCGGCCAGCATCTGACCAGCCACCATGCACAGGGTTGTCAGCGACACGATCCAACCTGGGGAACATTTCAGGCAGTTGCTGAAATAAGAGCAGATGCAGGTCATGAGCACGTACACGTAGCAATGGGCCACGGCAAACAAGAAACTCGCCGCCATGGCGTTTCCCGGCAGGCACACATGGGCAAGAAAGCCAAGCCCCATGAGCGAAAAACCCAGCTGATAGAGCAAATGATTGAAGTCCATCTTGAAGGTGCCCGCCGTAGCGAAGATAAGCATCGCGCCGAGAGCGAAAGCAAGCGCAGACAGGAGGCTCATTTCGCCCGCATAGCCCGCTCCCGCTTCACCACTTAGCAGCGACATGAGCCCGAGGGCTACCCCCTGCACGAAACAGGTAAGGGCGAGCTTCACGGGAAAGCGCACCTTCTCTTCCAATCCCCATGCGTAGAAGCGCTTCTTGGGAAACGGTCGCCTCGCCCCACGAAGAAAGACCACCGCGGCCAGAGCGGCCAGAGCCAGAAGCACAATGCGGCCGCACCAAGGAGCGAGCGACGCCCCGAGAAGCAACACTACCCCTGAGAAAATGCTCGCCACGCCCAGCAGCAGGGCAAGACGAGGGCCCAGTTGGGCGAACACGCGACCTGCCTCCACCACGAAGAGGGCCGCGCCGACGCCCATAGCCGCCGATCCCCCGTCGCAGAGAATCGCTCCGGCCGTCCCAGACGCCAAAGGCGACAGCCCTTGGGCCGCCGTTCCCCCTGCCATGCAGACACCGATGAGAACCAGATAGCGACGGCGGGCAGCCCACGAGGCCATACGGGCATCTTCGCGGTACACGAAGAGGTACGTGAGCAGACTCGCCCCGAGCAGCAACAGCGCCGACAGCGGCACAGGACTCATTCCGTCGACGGGAAGCACCGCTAAGGGACTTTGGAAGAACGAGAGCTGCCACGCCCAATAACAGGTTAGCGCAAGAAACAGAAAGCGATGGCGAAACACCGCATCCCTCAAAGGGCGCAGGGAAGCTCCTCCCTCGTCGGACGGATCGGCAATCGTTCTCTGCTTCTCTTCGTAAGTCTCATAAGCCATAGAAAGCCCTCCTTGGGTAAAAAGTATCCCCGAAATGGGCAGAAATCGTATCCCCCTAGAAGGGCCAATTCGCCGATTTGGACAATTTGGCGGCCTACGGGGGTTTCATCGCGACCGAAATGGAGCTTCAATGGCGGCAGCTCGACCATTGCGACAACCAACAGGAAGGGGAACTCATGACGAGCAATGCAATAGGACGCCGTTCCTTCTTGAAGGGGGCACTCGCCTCCGGAGCCATTGTGGCCGGAAGCGCCCTGGCCGGCTGCGCTCCCAGCGCACCCAAAATCGAGGGCAGCGACGGCGCCGCCAAAACCGAGGGCGGCAGCGCAACGGAGGGTTCTGCCGGCGCAGGCGCCCAAACCGCCGAGACCTCCCAGAAGGAATGGGCCTTCGAGATTCCGCCGGAGCCCATCGCCGAGGATTCCATCGCCGAAACCGTCGAGGCCGACCTTGTGGTGGTGGGCGCCGGTACCGCAGGGCTCGTGACCGCCGTGTCCGCCGCCGAGGAAGGCCTGAACGTTGTGGTGGTATCGGCCTCTGAGAAACCCGTTTCCCGAGGCGGCTCCAACAACGCTGTGTTCTGCAAGGCCATGCAGCGCGAAGGCTTCGACAAGCTCACTCCCTTCATGTTCCAGAAGGAGATTTTCTACGCTGGCAACCAAGTGGACGAGGCCAAGTGGTACAAACACTACAACAACAGCGAGACGGCCATGAACTGGATCATCGACATGATGGAAGGCGCCGGCTACGCCGTGAAGGTGGAGAAGGGCACTCCCGGCTCCCCGACGAGCCTGTACTACGAGACGTGCTCCATCGGCTGGGACTACGGCCCGGGCCAAGAGCCCGATCCCGACCTTGTTGTGAGCACCGGCATGATGCAGCCCCTGCTCGTGAACGAGCTGGCGCGTCGCCTCACCGAGGAGCTCGACGGCCGCATCGACTTCAAGACCAAGGGCGAGCAGTTGGTACGCGAGGATAACAACACCGGCCGCGTGACCGCCGTCATCTGCTCGCGGGAAGACGGCAGCTATGCGAAGTACACCGGTTCCAAGGCCGTCGTGCTCGCCACCGGCGATTTCTCGGCCAACCGCGACATGATGTACCGTTACGCTCCCAGCTACGCTCCCTATATCGCCGACGAGGTGTACGACAGCGAACCCAACTACGACGCGGGCTTCCAGTACGGCGGCCTGTTCAAGGGCGATGGCCAGCGCATGGGCCTGTGGGTCGGCGCCGGCTGGCAGAAGATCTTCCCCAACTGCGTGATGGGCGGCTTCTTCGGCCCCGGCCCGCGCAACCTGTACAGCAACTTCCTCGGCCTGCTCGTGAACACCAAAGGCGAGCGCTTCATGAACGAGAACTGCCTGTCGCCCTGCGCCGGCATGAACAACTTCGGTCAGCCCGGCAAGACCGTGTTCGCCCTGTGGGGCCACGACTACGCCTCCCAGGTGGAGCTGTCCGGCAGCTGGAACAACGATTCGATGCTGGAAGGCGACCCGGCGGCGAAGGCCGCGGCTATCGTGGAGTCGTGGGACGCCGATGTGGAGGCCGGCGCCATGGTGAAGGGCGATACCTTGGAGAGCGTCATCGAACAGCTGGGGCTGCCACCCGAGACCATTGAGACCGTGAACCACTACAACGAGCTGTGTCTGGCCGGCGAGGACACCGACTACCATAAGGACCCCAGCTGCCTGCACGCCTTCGGCGACGGCCCCTACTACGGCCAGTCCAGCGGCGGCATGCTCATCTTCCTCACCGTGCTGGGCGGCCTTTCCACCGATCCGCAGATGCGCGTGTGCGATAAGGAGGACAATCCCATTCCCGGCCTGTATAACGTGGGCACCATGGTGGGCGATATGTTTGCGACTAACTACACCTTCATGGTGGAAGGCGCGAACTACGGCGCCAACCGCATCACCTTCGGCTATCTCACCGGCAAGCACATCGCCGAGAACGAGTAACCCCCGACCGAGCCCTCCCCTCCCAAAAAAGGCCGCGTCCCTCCCAGGGCGCGGCCTTTTTCACGGGAAGCTACTACAAACCATACTTCCGAAGAAGTTCCTCGGCCGCCACAGGATCGGCCATGACGGCTAGGGCGTCTTCGGCGCGGCCATCTTCTGCCAGTTTCGCGGCAAGGGCAGCCATCCTGGCAACACCTTCAACACGGCCCTCGGCGCGGCCCTCAGCCAAGCCTTCGGCAATGGCGTCGGCACGAGCATCATCCAACAGATCTCCTACGGTCATCACGGAACCCACCCACTCTCTGTCCTCGTTGGCCGCGGAAACTGCTGCGTCCATGGCACTGATAAGTTCGTCATCGGGGGCTACCGCACCCTTTCGAATATATTCTAGCAGATTCCGCAGACCCTCATTGGGCGCAATGGCTCCAGCACAAGCGTTCAGCACCACCCACGTAGAGCCCGTCTGGGCCGATAGGGCGGAATTCTCGCGACAAAGACGATCAAACGTATACACCGGGAAACCAGCTCCAAGCCAATCGAAATCGCAGGCAAAGATGATGTAGCTGTCGCGCAGATCCCTCCATGACGAGCCCTGGTCGAGAAGTCCCGAATCGATGCTCGCCTGGTAGTAGCGCAGGCGACGCCCCAAATCGGCGTGGGGATTGGCTTGCATCTCTACATCGATGACGCCCAAGGCAGTCTCGGCGTACACGTCAAGCCGCACACCGCGGGATGCCACTGTAGGCTGAAGCACCTGCTCCCGGTTGAGATAGGCGATAGAGCCCACTTCGGTGCCGAGAACGCGCTCCAAGAACCCGCGGCAAATGTCTTCGCGACAGAGCACACGCCCGAACATGAAGTTGTTGGATATGGGTATACGGCTGGTCATGGCAGCCCCTTTCTCCTCAGCGGCTGTCCCCGTTTCCGGGTTAGGGGCTCCCCAGCCTCGATTTCACCTCTCATGAAACCGTAAGAACATTTGTTCTATTATAGGGTTTTGAACCGATGATTGCAAGAGGAAAGGAGATCAAATTTGAAAAATTCGGCATCCTTCTTAACGAAAGGCCGCACCTTGAAGGGCGGCCTTTCGCAACTTAAAACAAATTGACGACTTCGCTTCCCTACCCCAGTTTCTTGGCGAGCAGCTCGTTGATGATCTTGGGGTTGCCCTGGCCGCGCATGGCCTTCATGCACTGGCCGACGAAAAAGCCGATAACCTTGGTGTTGCCGTCACGGTAGCGGGCCACCTCATCGGGGTTGGCGGCGATGACCTCGTCCACCACGGCCTCGATGGCACCGGTGTCCGACACCTGCTTCATGCCGCGGGCCTCCACGATGGCCTCGGGGTCGGCGCCCTCGTCCATGATGGCCGCGAACACCTCCTTGGCCTGCTTCGAGGAGATAGTGTCATCCGCAAGCATCTTCACAAGCGAAAGCGCCCGGGCCGCCGTCAGCGGCGTGTCGGCGAGCAGCGTGCCCTCGTGGGCGTTCAGCCACGCGGCCACGTCGTTGATGATGAGGTTCGCGAGCGGTTTGGCAAACTTGCTGCCGTCCGCCTCGGCTTTCGCAAGCGCCATGCACTCGTCGAAGAAGTCGGCCGTAGCGCGGTGCTCCACCAGATGGCGCGCATCGTAGGAAGTGAGCCCGAAATCGGCGGCGAAGCGCGCGGCCTTCTGGTCGGGCAGCTCCGGCAGCTTCGCCCGCACCCCTTCGATGAACTCGTCGGACAAGTCGTAGGGCGCCAGATCGGGTTCGGGGAACAGGCGGTAGTCGTCAGCCGTCTCCTTCACACGCATGACGATGGTGCGCTTGGCGGACGGATCCCAGTGGCGCGTCTCCTGGTAGATGACGCCGCCCTCCTCGAGCACCTCGGCCTGGCGGCAGATCTCGTAGGCCAGCCCGTCGTGCAGGTTCTTGAAGGAGTTCATGTTCTTCAGCTCGGTCTTGGTGCCGAACGCGGTGGCGCCGCGGCGGCGCAGCGACACGTTGCCGTCGCAGCGCAGGGAACCTTCCTCCATGGAGCAGTCGGAGATCCCTAAGGCCAGGTAGATCTGGCGCAGCTTCTGCATGAACAGACGCGCCTCCTCGGGCGTGCGCAGATCGGGCTCGGTCACCAGCTCGATCAAGGGCGTGCCGGCGCGGTTGTAGTCCACGAGCGACTGCGTGGCCCCGGCGATGCGACCCTCGCCGCCTCCGAGGTGCACCATCTTGCCGGCGTCCTCCTCCATGTGGATGCGCGTGATGCCCACATGCGCCACGTAGCCGTCCTCGGTGCGCGTGATGTTGTCCTCCGTCTCGCCGGGGGCGAGCGCGTCCAGGCGGTAGCGCTCGGTCGCGCCCCTGCCGTCCACGTCCAGGTCAAGGTGGCCCCGCATGCAGAACGCGATGGGGCCCTGAGTGGTCTGAAAGTTCTTCGCCATATCCGGGTACATGTAGTTCTTGCGGTAGAACATCGAGTGCTTCTCGATGTCGCAGTTGGTGGCAAGACCGGCCAGCACGATGGACTCGATGGCCGCGCGGTTGGGCACGGGAAGCGCCCCGGGCAACCCCAGGCATACCGGGCAGGTGTGGGTGTTGGGGGCCGCGCCGAACTCCAACTTGCAGCCGCAGAACATCTTGGTTTCCAGCGTGGTCAGCTCCGCGTGGATCTCCAGACCGATGACGGCCTCCCAGGTCTCGAATACCTCTTCGAGGGTCTTCATTTACGCACCCACCTTTCCGTCGGCGAAATCGGGGGCAACGGGCGCCGGGCCGTAGTGCTGCTCCAAGGCCGCCGCCGCCCGGAACATGTTCTTGTCCTTGAAGGGAGGCGCGATGATCTGCACACCCACCGGAAGGCCCGTGTCGGCGCCGAGGCCGACGGGGAACGACAGGCCGCCGTTGCCAGCGATATTGATGGAGATGGTGAACATGTCCGCGAGGTACATCTCGGTGGGGTCGCAGATCTCGCCGATCTTGAACGCCGTGGTCGGCGCCACCGGCGACAGGATGACATCCACCTTCTCGAAGGCCGCCGCGTAGTCGCGCGTGATGAGGGTGCGCACCTGCTGGGCCGGATAGTAGTACTTGTCGTAGACGCCGGCCGACAGAAGGTAGCTGCCGAGCATGATGCGGCGGCGCGCCTCGGGGCCGAAGCCCTTCGCGCGGCTGGCCTCGTACTGGCTGGCCAGATCCTTGTGGCCCGGGTCGCAGTAGCCGTAGCGCACCGAGTCGAAGCGGGCGAGGTTGCTGAAGGCCTCGCAGGGGCCGAGCACGTAGTAGGCGCTCATAGCGGCCTGGGCGTGTGGAAGCTCCACTTCCACCAGTTCCGCGCCCATATCTTGAAGAACAGCCGCGGCCTCTTCCACCTTCGCCCGCACCTCGGGCGCAAGACCGGCCGCCTCCATGAACGCGGGAACGATGCCGATCTTCATGCCGCGCGCGCCCTCAGCGAGGTTGGCCGTGAAGTCCACGTCGCACGGCTGGCTCGTGCAGTCCAGCTCGTCGCGGCCGGAAAGCGCGTTCAGCGCGAGCGCCGCATCCTCCACCGAACGGGCGAAGGGGCCCACCTGGTCGAGCGAGCTGCCAAAGGCCACCACACCGTAGCGCGACACCACGCCGTAGGTGGGCTTCACGGCCACCAGACCGCAGAACGAGCCCGGTTGGCGGATGGAGCCGCCCGTATCCGACCCGAGCGACACCGGCACAAAGCCCGCCGCCACGGCCGCGGCGCTTCCGCCCGAGCTGCCGCCGGGCACGCGCTCGACATCCCACGGGTTGAAGGTGGGGCCGAAGGCGGAGGTCTCGGTGGAGCCGCCGAAGGCGAACTCGTCCATGTTCAGCTTGCCCACGTAGGCCGCCATGCCTGCATCCGCCATTTTCCTCATCAGAAATTCCGTTGCCGGACGGTGGATGGTGTAGGGGGACACGTAGTCGCGCAGCATGTTCGAGGAGCACGTCGTGTGCGTGCCCGTGAGGTTCAGGTTGTCCTTGTAGCCCACGGGAACGCCCGCGAGCGGGCCCATCTCGGCGAGGCGCCCCTCGGCGACGGCGGCGTCGATGCGAGCCGCCGCGTCGAGCGCGAGTTCCTCGGTGGTTTCCAGGAAGGCATGCACCGCCCCGTCGGCCTCGCCGATGCGCTCGAAGGTGCCGCGGGTCACCTCGGCGGCCGAGAACTCCTTGGCGGCGAGACCGGTTTGAATCTCGCGAATGCCCATTTCTCCGAAGGTGCGCGCCATTAGCGATCGCCCCCTTCCCCCAGGATGGACGGGATGAGGAAGCTGCCGTCTTCCTGCTTGGGCGCGTTTTCCAGCGCCACTTCCTGGGTGAAGCTCCCGCGCACCTCGTCATCGCGCATGACGTTGGACAAGTCGCCGATGGGATGGAACGTCGGCTCGACCCCGTCGAGGTCGAACTCGGTGATAGGCGCCAGGCTGTCGATGATGGCGTTCAGGTCGGCCGTCATGGCGACGACCTCCTCCGCGTCAAGGCCAATGCGGGTGTATTCCGCGATGCCCCGCACATCGGCCTCGGAAAGATGCTGCGTCATGAATCGCGCTCCTTCTCTGGGAGCGGCCGCGCCGTGGCGATCGGCACTCCCCGGTTCGTTAAGTCAACCGCTCCATGATAGCAAAAGGCGCGCCACCAGCGCGCCCCGCGCCCACCGAGCGCGAAGATTTAACAGAGCGGGCGACTCACAGTCCGCGCGATCGGGCGGCCTCCCGCAAAGACGCTTCAGTGATCGACTCGCCTTGGGGCACGTAGACGGCCAGGCAGGGGAAGCTCGGCTTGGCGGACATGAGCGCGCCGGACGACAGGCCGAAACTCTCTTCCAAGCTGGCGAGCACGTGGCGCACGTTGGCCTTGGTCATGCCGGCGCGGCGCAAGGGCGACACCACCCCGGCCTCGGCCAGCGCCTTGAAGCCGGGGCGCCGCTCGGGATCGTCGGTGGCGTTGGTGCCGTCGACGATCACCGTGAACCCGTCAGCTGCCGCGGCCCGGCGCACTTCCCCGAAGATGAAGCGCTTGCAGAGATAGCAGCGGTCGGCGGGATTCGCGCAGATAGCCTCCTGAGCCAGCACGTCCGCTTCCACTACCGTGAGGGGCACATCCAGCGCCGCCGCCACAGCACGGGCGTCATCAAGCTCGAAATCGGGCTGGAAGGCAGTCTTCACCAGATAGGCGCGCACCTCGCACCCCGCCAGCTTCGCCGCCGCCAGAAGCAGCGCCGAGTCGCAGCCGCCCGAGAAGGCCACGGCCAGCTTCGGCTCGCGCAGAAGGTACATCTCAAGCGGCTCGCCGAACAGGTGCTGGCCCGGCCCCACATCCTCGGTGTCCTCGGCGACAACGCTTTCGGAATCCACCGCCGCTTCCGCGCTCTTTTCCTCGATCTCTGCGACTTTCGTTACTTCCATACTCGCCTTCTGTACTATATCGGGCGACGCGCCGAAGCCACACGCCGCCCGATTCGTTCTCTTCTATGCTCTGCCCCTCAAGGAGCAGCCATCCTTAGCGCAGCGTGACGCCCTCGGGCAGTTCCACGTTGCGCCAGTCCTCGTCATCGCCTTCGCGGTCGTTCTCGCCCTCGGCGACAACGACCGGCGCGGGGCGCTCGGGCTCCGGGGCGCCGAAGGCCTCGCGGAAGGCATCGGCGTGCATGCGCGGCACGGCGAACACCACGTTCGGCACGGCGCCAGGGTGTTCCGCGATCCAGTTCTGGATGAGCTCGATCACCTGCTCGACAGGGTAGCCGTTGCGACCGCAGCCGAAGGCGCCCACGATGAGCGTCTCAGTGCCGTTGGCGGCGGCGATGCGGAAGATGGCCTCGATGCGGTCGGCGAGCGCCTTGTCGCACTCGCGTTCGGAACGGTGGTTCTCCAGGGCGAAGGCACGGACGGGTTCGGCGATGACCAGCACGTCGGCGCGGCGCACATCGCCCCCGCGGGAGAACAGCACCTCGGGCACGTACAGAGCCCGGTCGGTGAACAGCGAGCCTCGGCGGTAGTCACGGTTCTTGTCGTAGAAGTCGCGCTTGTGGGCTACAAGGATCGGGTACAGGTTGCTCTCGGAGCACAGGATCTGCTCCGGGCCGAAGGCGCCGTCCTCGTAGGCGCCGCCGGGGCGGGTGAAGGCGCCGGGATCCGCGATCATCGTCTTGCCCGTGGCATCGCGGTAGAGCGCCTCGGGGGCGAAAGAGGTCACGACCTTGACCGTCGTCTCCGTAGCCTGAGGCGTCGCAGCGCCCGCGGCTCCATCGGAGACCATCGCCTCTTCGGCTTCCGCAGCCTCGGCGTCTTCCTCGGCGATCTCGGCCACCTCGCGAGCCTCGACATTCCCCGCTTGGGCGCCATCGGCGTCGGCCTCGGCCATCTCCGCTGCGCGCTTCGCCGCCTCGGCGGCCGCAGCGGCCTCGGCGCCCCACAGAAGCGAGCGCCCCTCCCCTTCCTCGTAAATGCGCGCGTTCTCGATGGCCTCGTCCGTCTCGCGCCCGAAGGCGGCCTTCATGAGGCCCGTATGCCGCGCCGCCTCGCGCCGCCGCTCCTCCCGCTGCTCGTCCCGATTCGGACGACGCATATCGCGACCGCCGCGCCCTCGTTCGCGACCGCCACGCCCATCGTGCTCGTTGAACTCCGCCATACCGCTCTCCTTCCATTCAAATGATCCGCTCGCCATGATAATGCAATTCCGTGTCTCGCGCATCTTTTAGCGGCGCTGGACTCTCCCCCGCAGGCTCCATCCCAGAGCGATGGCCAGCGTGCCCAGGGCGGGCACGATCATGACGAGCCACATGAGCCCGTAGCCGCCCGTGATGCCGCCGGCCGCAGGCGCCAGAGCCTCGGCTACCGCGCCCCCGGTCACCGGCCCCACAAGCATTCCCAAATCGAGGCCCGTGAACATGGTGTTGCTGGCCGCCCCGCGCCGGTCGATGCCCACCGAGGCGAGCCCCATGGACTGAAGAAGCGGCGCGCAGCAGCCGAACCCCGCCGAGCCGATGACGGCGGCGAGCAGAAAGCCGGGCAAGCCCTGCGCGTAGAAGAGCGCTACATAGGAGGCAGCGAAGCAGATCGTCCCGAAGACGAGCACCCGGGGCGTTCCCACCCTGTCGGCAAGGCCGCCCAAAGCCGGCCGCGTCACCACCAGGCACAGCGCGTACACCACGAAGAACAGCCCCATGTCCGCCACGCCGCGCCCATAGCCGTAGAGCACCACGTAGGAGCCCATGCACGAGAACGAAACGGCGATGAGCATGAGGGCGGCCGCCTTGCCCACGGCCTCGCGGGCGAACATGCGGGAGAGTTTCAGCTGGTAGGGCAGGCGCTCGCGATAGGGCTCGCGGATGGCGAAGATGCCGCCCATGGCCACCACCAGAAGCGCCGCAGCCAGGAAGTACGCTGCCGAGAATCCTACAGCATCCACCAGGTAGAGTCCCGTGGCCGGCCCGATGACCTGGGCGAAGGACTGCGCCAGCGCGTAAATGCTGATGCCGCTGGCAAACTTCGTCGCCGGCAGGTACTCGGACACGAGCGACATCGCCAGAGGACCGCTGCACCCGATGCCCACGCCGTGGAAGAGCCGGATGGCGATGAGCACGCCCAGCGAATCGACGAACCCGTAGGCGAAAAACGACAGGCAGATGATGCCCTGGGCGATAAGCAAGAGCCGCTTGCGCGAGAAGCTATCGAAGGCGGGGCCGGCGAAGGGCCGCACGAGCAGCGCCGACAGCGTGAACGAGCTCACGACGACGCCCACCATGGAAGCCGTCGCCCCCAGCGAGTCGGCGAACACCGGCAACGTGGCATTGGCCATGAACGCCGCCATCGACTGGAAGAAGTTTACCGCCATCAGAATGACAAAGGGCGCACTCCAAACGGAGTCGCGCCCTTTCCGTTGTTCGGTATCAGCCTGCATCTTTTCCAGAATGCGACGTATTACACGTTGAACTTGAAGTGCATGACGTCGCCGTCTTGGACGACGTAGTCCTTGCCCTCTTGGCGGAGCTTGCCCGCGTCGCGGCAGCCCTTCTCGCCGCCCAAGGCCACGTAGTCCTCGAAGGAGGCCGTCTCGGCCTTGATGAAGCCGCGCTCGAAGTCGGTGTGGATGACGCCGGCGGCCTGGGGGGCCTTCGCGCCCACGGGGATGGTCCAGGCGCGGGTCTCGGTCTCGCCGCTCGTGAAGTAGCTCTGCAGGCCGAGCAGGTGGTAGGCCTCGCGGATGAGCCGCGCCAGACCGCTGTCGGTGAGCCCCAGCGCTTCCATGTACTCCTTGGCCTCGTCCGGATCCATCTCGGCCAGCTCGGCGATGTCGGCCTCCACCTTCGCGGAAATCGGCACCGGAGTGCAGCCGTCGATCTCGGGCAGCTCGGCGTCCACGGCGTCCTCGTCCACGTTCGCGATGTAGAGCATCGGCTTCATAGTGAGCAGGTGCAGCTCGTAGATGGCCGCGACCTCGTCCTCGGTCAGCCCCAGGGTGCGGGCGCGGTGGCCCTCGTTCAGCCCCGCGAGTACCTTCTTGGCCGCCTCCAACTTCGCCACGCCGGCCTTATCGCGCTTGGCCTCCTTTTCCAGACGCGGGATGGCCTTCTCAACCGTGGCGATATCGGCCAGGATGAGCTCGGTCTTGATAGTGTCCACGTCCGACTGCGGATCCACCTTGCCGGCCACATGGGTCACGTCCGGGTCACCGAAGAAGCGCACCACTTCCGCGATGGCGTCGGTCTCGCGGATGTTCGCGAGGAACTGGTTGCCGAGGCCCTCCCCCTGGCTCGCTCCGGCCACCAAACCCGCGATGTCGACGAACTCGACCGTGGCGGGCACGATCTTCGCCGGATGGTCGATCTCGGCCAGCGCCTGCAGGCGGTCGTCGGGCACCGGCACGATGCCCACGTTGGGCTCGATGGTGGCGAACGGGTAATTGGCGGCCAGACCGCCCTTGTTGGTCATCGCCGTGAACAGCGTGGACTTGCCGACATTCGGCAGCCCCACGATACCGATTGAGAGAGCCATGAAAATCCTTCGATCTAACTAATGTTTCAGTAGTTGACTATCCTACCGCAAAACAACGAAGAGCGCCCACAAGGACGCCCTTCGCCATGGAAATCTCGTTGACCAGCGCGGTTTACATGGAAAAGAAGCCGAACTGAGCCGCCACGTAGGCGACCAGAATGATAATCACCAACACCGGGGCGATGTACTTGATCATGATCGTCCAAGCCGGCGCGGCCTTGAACGGGGCGGAGACACGCACCTCGTCGATGATGGTCTTGGGCTTCACGATCCAGCCGACGAACACGCAGGTAAGCAGCGCCACGATGGGCATGAGCACCG
>OLVP01001565.1_pt1 | contig 13152 bp, 13 predicted proteins | sample 1673281 | NCBI WGS metagenome assembly OLVP01 (sample SAMEA3178940, study PRJEB25190) | human gut metagenome | biome: human gut; feature: human-associated habitat; material: faeces | place: Austria | collected 2013
CGGCCATTCGGGAAGGTATCCTCATGTTTGCCATATCCTTTGAAATAAAATGGTTTTTCATTGATCAGGAATTTTGTTCCGTCAATGCGGACCGTACGGACGCCATATGGAAGTGTATAAACGTCTTCGCCAAAGGTCACGCGGATATTATAAAGATAAGCATTTAATGGCTGCCACAGTTTAACTTGTTCAATCTTTAATACACCTTCGCATCCGGCTGCTTCTGTCACTTTATTGCCTTCCCGGTCAAATACCTCTACCAGACATTCCCCGGTTCCTATGGTATCAATCTTGTAATTCAGAGCTGCATCTGCTCCGTTTACTTCTGCTGTTACGGTAATGTCGCTGATGTAAGACTTTGGTGTGGTGTAAATTCTTACCGGACGAATGATACCGCAGTAGTTAAAGAAGTCAAAGTTTGGATTATTCACTGGTTTCTGAGGTCCCTTGGACTCAAATCCAGGCAGTCCGCCGCTTAAAATATTGTTTTTTCCGCCTACCGGCAGTGTGGTATAATCAATGATGTTGTTTACAGCTACGGTCAGCAGACATTCTCCCTTTCCGGCCAGATCCGTGATCTCCACCTCAAATGGAAGGAATCCGCCTTTATGGGTACAGATCAGGTCTCCATTCACATAAATCTTCGCTTCATGAGCAACTGCGTCAAAACGGAGCATTACTCTCTGAGCCTTCATAAATTCCGGTACGGAAAAGGTTCTCTGATAAAATACCCACCCATAGTGATCTCTGAAGTCAATCCCTTCTTTCAGGTCATTGTAAGCAGCCGGAACCGGCATCGTCATGGGATTCTCTAATGGCTTCTGGAACCATTCCTCCTCAAAGCCTTTTCCGTAATCCAGTTTGAAATCCCAAACTCCACTCAGGTCACTTAATAATCGGGATGATGTTAATACAGGGTACAGCATACGTTTATTCTCCTCTCTTTTCTTTCAAAATTCTTGTATTTTCTTCTACTTTCTTTCTATCCAGCGGATAGAGGAATTTTAATGCCAGCGCCAGCAGAAGGAATCCCGCCGCGGGTACCAGACAGGTAATATTGTAAATTCCGTCAATCACCTTCGGATCAAAGGCTGTGACTGCAGAGTAGCCTACTAAGGTCAGCAAACCGCCAGTCAATCCGGAGGAAGCTGCCTGTCCTAATTTTCTTGCAAAGGAATAGACTGCATAAATGGTGCCGTCAGACCGTTTTCCGGTGCGGACTTCCGCATCATCTATAACGTCGGTAATCATTGCCCAGCATACCAGGTTAAAAATAGCAGTACCTAAAGAAGATACCAGATACAATCCTACGAAAACCCAGACATTGTCTGTGTGCAGAATAAATGCTGCAATCAGGGCAACAGCTCCGACCACTGCTCCGGCTCCGGCGAGTTCCTTTCTTCCGTATTTTCCGGAAATTTTTACGATCACCATAGAGAGAGCCAGTGTAATGATGGTCGTACCCAGGTTTGCGGTAGACATTGCTTCACGGTTGCCAAAATAATTCGGATATATGTAATTGCCCATACCAGCCAGTGTCAGCTGCGCCAGTAAAAGAAGAAGAGCTGCTGCCACAATTCCCACCAGGGCCCGGTTGGAAACCGTTGTACGAATCAGGTCCCCAAAAGAAAACTTCTCTGTAGTTTTTTCCAATTTTACACGTTCTGTTGTCATATGGTAGCAAAGCAGGTAACAGATCACCGCTCCAATGGAGCAAAGCAGAGCTGTAATCATCATTCGTTCACCGGAAAAAATCGTATTTCCCTGAGCATCCTCATAATAAACGATCAGCGGGAGAACCACACCGATTACCGTATTGGCCAGCGTTGCCCCGATGGTGCGGAAACTGGAAAGGGAAGTTCTTTCTTTCGGATCCGCAGTAATGGCAGATGCCATGGAACCGTATGGAATATTGATTCCCGTATAGCAGATGCTGCCCCAGAGCAGATATGTAAAGAACATCCAGAATACCTTAAAGCCCATGGGCATGTCCTTAAACCACACAGCATACATTAAGAAGGAAGCCAATGCCACAGGGCCGCACATCCGACGCAGCCACGGAGTGAATTTTCCTTTTTTACCCGGCCGGCTTCTGTCGCATATCTGTCCCATGGTCACATCCGTAAATGCATCCACGATTCTGGCAATCATCATCATGGCGCCTACCAGGGCCGCCGATACACCCATAACATCTGTGTAAAATTTCATAAGGAACATAGATGAAAGTAAAAATGTAAAATCATTTCCAAAATCGCCAAACATGTATCCCAGACGGTCCCTCATTCCAAAGGGAATTTCTCTTGTTTCCTGACTTTTCATGTCACCCTCCTGATTCTTGTCGATTGCTTGTCAATTCCTTTATCTGTGACTCAGTTTATGTTTTTTTACCGTTTTTATCCATAATAATATTTGTTATTTATACTATAATATTTAGATTGTTTTTGTTTAAAGCGTATATTATACTAATATATACAAATATTCTACTAATTGGTGTTTTGCAGCAAACAGGAGGCTTTTATGGAGCAGAATGAATTATTGGACTTTGCCAGAAATTTTTTTGAAGAAATGCGTATCCATACGCGGCTGATAGACGCCCCCTATCCCTGGGACGATGCCTTTGACTTAAATCTTCGCCACACACTTCTCAAATACGATGAAGATGTGGCATCCACATTTTTTCAGCCTGAAGAACACTTTCATGAAAAGCATCTTGTTTATTTTATCAAGGACCTGTTCTGGTGTCATTATCTGTGCATACCAGTTCCAAATGCCGGACAGAAGCGGGTGCTTTTCATTGGCCCTTTCGCCACAGAAGATGCCACCCTCGGCCTTGTGCGGTCCCTGACGGAACAGCTGCAGATCCCTGACACTCATTTTTCTTTTTTGTCCCAATACCATACCTCGCTTCCGGTACTTCGGGACAAAAGCTGTATGCGAAGCATGCTTATCTGTCTTTGCAACCGCCTTTATGACGGACCTTACCGTATTCTAACCCAGGAATGGAAAGGAACGCCGCCTCTGTCATATGATACCATTGATTCTCTGGGGCAAAATCATGAAGTGTCCAAAAGCATCGAACAGCGGTATCAAGGCGAGCAGAATCTGATGGAAGCCATTTCCCGGGGAGATTATGCTGCCGCAAAAGAATGCTTGAATCAGATGGATTCTTATGGTCTGGAGCAGCGGCTTGCCGACACCATCCGTGACAAAAAGAATTATCTCATTATTTTCAATACATTATGCCGGAAAGCAGCCCAGTATGGCGGGGTTCATCCGGTCTACTTGGACGAGCTTTCCTCCCGTTTTGCCATCCAGTTGGAAACCATGCACAACATGTCCCGCCTGAATGCCATTCAGGGAGAAATGGTTTACAAATACAGTCTTCTGGTTCAAAATCGCTCCACACGGTCCTACTCTCCGCTGATTCAGAAAGCGGTTGATTTCATCTGTCTAAACCTCAAAGACGACCTAAGCCTGAGCACACTGTCAGACCAGCTTTCTGTACATAAGAGTTACCTTTCCACTCTTTTTAAGCGGGAAACCGGCACAACACTCACTGATTTTGTGACAGATCGCCGAATCAGCCATGCCATTTACCTGCTGAATACCACCAGCGAACCGGTTCAGGAAATCGCTTCTGCCTGCGGCATCCCTGATTTGAGTTACTTCACCAAGATCTTCCGCCGTAAAAAAGGCATGACACCAACCCAGTATCGGGAAATGATCAAACAGCCATTTTAATTGGGGATTTCCGCGATCCTGTTCTGCGAATGAATATGAAAAGCGAGGATGAAGCAGCAAAAGGAGCATTTTAACATCCCGCAACCAGGAGAGCGCGGAGGGCTTAGCTATTTCAGAGTCCATGCGCAGCCGCATCAACGGTTTGAATCAGGCTATGAGCAACATTGACGACGGGATCAGTCTTACTAATGTAGGTGAGGGCGCTCTGGCGGAAGTTCATGACATGCTCCACCGCATGCAAACATTGGCGGTAGAGGCGGCCAACGAAACCTACCACACAGCGGCCAGGAGGAATCTGGAAATGGGGCGGCGGGAACTGCTGGCGGAGATCGACCGCATCGGTTCCGCCACGGATTTCGGTGGAGTTCCCCTCTTTTCTCAGGCTGCCAATATCCTGGCTGGACACCCCCGGAGCAGGATAAAAATAATGAGATTACCCTGCAGATTGGCGCCGCAGAGACAGAGACCCTAGATGTGGACCAGTTTTACATAGGAAGCAAGGAGCTTCTTATTGATAAGACAGATTTTACCAGTGTGAAAAAAGCCAACGCGTCCATGGGTTATCTGGATGCAGCAGTGGAGGCCACCAATGATGTGCGGGGAGCCTTCGGTGCAGCCTACAGCCATTTGGAACACACTCATAATAACCTCAGCGTGACGGCAGAGAACATGACCGGGCGGAGAGCCAGAGCCGGGATACCAACATGGCTCAGGAATTTACGGATTACACGGCGGCCAACATCACCCGGCAGGTGTCAAATACCATGCTGTCCCAGGCAAACGCCATTCCCGACATGATAATAAAAATTCATTGTTTATGTGAGCTTAAGGATGATGGTTTAATTTAGAACGGGAGGAGAACTAAAATGTTGAAGTGTTATCTAATAAGTCGTGACTGCATGATCTCCATAACATTGATATGGTTAGCTGATGTCTATTCCTGTTAATACCATGTTGTATGGTGCCCATAGTATAGACGAAAAGTATTAATCAATGGTGTAGATGACCGATTATAGGAACTACTTACCCAGTATGCTGCAAATCTTTCTGTAGACATTCTGGAAATGGAAATCATGCCAGACCATGTACACATACTGTTGGAATTTGGCATTCACAAAACTGTAAAGCACTTAAAGAGCTATACTATAGTGGATCAAATCATTCCTTGCTGCACTTGCATTGGAAAAACAGAAAATCCCTATGAAAAGCTTCTCCCTGACCGGAGAAGCTTTTTGTTTGCCGGAATATCAGACATCCGCTCCCATAATTATTTGGAAACAAACATTAGAAAACATGAGTAAAATCTACGGTGCACGAAAGGCGGAAGATGCTGCACAGCTGACAAAGGCGATCGACACAGAAATGAACCGGTATGGGATCTCGTATGATGACATCATTACCAAGATGAAACAGGATCCGCTGGCCAAATGGTTATAAATTGCGGCGAGGTTCGAATTGGAAGCGGACATTTTTTCCTGAGAGGTTCGCACTTAAAAAACAAAAGATAATCGTTATCCGCAGGTTTTGTTGTGATAACAAGGCTTGTAGATAAGATATGAAGCAGCAAATAACACGCTAATATGGAGATATTTGCTGTCGTATCCTATATGGGTGCGCAAATTAAAAAAGGTAAGTAGGTAATAATCAGTATCTGCAAATTTCCATCCACATTTGATAAGATAAGTTCAAATGATGGAGGTGATACCAATAAATACGAATGACAATGCAACCTCAAAGGCTGACCTTTGGGCAGACCGGATCCATGCTTTTCAGGAAAGCGGTTTATCCCGCAAAGAATGGTGTCAGCAGAATGGAATCCCACAGTCTACACTGGGTTACTGGATCCGAAAGCTCCAGTCAGAAGCCGCTGAGACAGAAAGTGCTTCTGATCCGGTGTTTGCAAAGCTCCCTTCGGAACATGAACTCCATTTCAGTACAGCAGGTACAGGAAAACCTCCTGTGATGCTCTGTCTCCCGGAAAATATCCGGATTGAAGTTGCTGCGGACTGTCCAGCCAGACTGTTGACTGCCCTGCTTCAGGCCTTAAAGAACTATGCTTGATTTTTCCGGAAGTACTACGGTCTATCTGGCATGTGGCTGCACGGACCTCCGGAAGAGCTACACTGGTTTAGCGGCCATCATCAAACTGAAATTCCATCTCGATCCGTACTCCCGCTGTATGTTCGCGTTCTGCAATCGCAGGCGCACATTGATCAAGATCCTTCAGTGGGACGGGTCAGGGTTTTGGATCCTGATGAAACGGCTGGACCGCGATTCCTTCCATTGGCCTGACACACCGGATGAACTGCAGAAAGTTACGCTGAAAGAGATCCATTGGCTGTGCGATGGTTTATCCCTGAACCCCAGCGGCGCATTTGAAGAACGTCACCCGAAGATCGTCATATGAGCCCGGATCCTGTCAATTCGCAAAAAGCCGAAAATCACTTTGTTTTGGGCGGATTTTCCTCCGTCCCGGAATGCAGTTTCCTATAGGAACGGAATGCTTTTTCTGGTATACTTTCTGGTAGAGATTTCAGAAAGTTGAGGCTGTGTTATGGATCCGCTTTTTACAGAGGAACAACTGAACAAGATGAGCAGGGAGGATATCATCTCCCTGATGAAAACCATGCAGGAGCATTATCAGAAACAGGAAACAAAGATCCAGATCCTCGAAGAAAAAACAAAGGAACTGGAATTCCTGAACGCGATGCTTTCTGACCGTCTGACTCTTGCGCAGCGGAAACAGTTTGGCCCATCCAGCGAAAAATATGCGGATGGCTATACGCAGCTGAACCTTTTTAACGAGGCAGAGCAGGAAGCAGAGCCTGATGCGCCGGAGCCGGAAATGGAGGAGATCCATCCGTCTTCCTATAAAAGAAAGAAACGTTCCGGCAAAAAGGAGGAAGATCTTTCCGCCTTTGAGACAACGGAAGTAATTGAGTATAAGCTGACCGGCGCGGACCGAAACTGTCCGGACTGCAATACCAAATATAAAGTCGTGACAAAAGAGACGGTGAAGCGCCTGAAGTTTGTCCCTGCACGGTTTGAAGTGGCGGAGGAGGTCACCTATGTTTACAGCTGCCCGAAATGCGGGGCGATGAAACGTCCGGAAAAGGCGCCTTCCCTTCTCAAAGGCAGTGTGGCAACACCATCCCTGGTGGCAGGCATCATGAACGCAAAGTATGTGGGCGGCATGCCCCTTGCGCGTCAGGAACGGGAATTCGCCCGTTACGACCTGAACCTTTCCACAAAGACCATGGCGAATTGGATCATCCAGTGTGCGGACCGGTATCTGCAGCCGCTTTATGAACTGATGAAGGAAGAATTCCTCCGGAGCCGATACGCTCATGGGGATGAAACCCGTGTTCAGGTGATCGATGAGCCGGAACAGAAAGGTTCCACCCAGAACTGGATGTGGGTCTATCTCACTGATGAATACAGCGGCTCACCCCGGATGGTCCTCTTCCAATACGAAAGAACCCGGGCGGGATATCATCCGGTGGAATTCCTTGGGGATCAGTACCAGGGATATTTCACCTGCGATGGATACCAGGCATACCACAGCCTTCCGGAAAGGATCACCGTGACAGGATGCATGGCCCATGCGAGGCGCAGATTTGATGAATCCCTGACCGTTTTGAAAAAGGACTTTACCAAAGAGCAGCTGAAGGAAACAACCGCATATCAGGCAATGGCACGGATCGGGATGTTCTATAAGATCGAAGAGATGATCCGTGACAAGTCACCGGAAGAAAGGTATGAAGAGCGTCAAAAGCAGGCAAAGCCGCTTTTAGAGGCTTTCTTCGAGTGGCTTCATACCCTGGAGGATGCTGTGGACAGATCTTCTAAGATCGGAGAGGCGGTCCTGTATACGCTGAACCAGGAAACCTATCTGAAAAGGTATCTGGAAGATGGCCATCTGAGTATTGACAATCTAGCTGCAGAGCGGGCACTGAAAAATTTTGCCATAGGGAGACGCAACTGGCTGTTTGCCAAAAGCATCCGCGGGGCACAGGCCAGTGCGACTGTGTACAGCATCACAGAAACTGCGCTTCTGAATGGACTGAAGCCATACAACTATCTCACATATGTGATGGAAAAGATGAAAGATCTCGGTGCGTTTCCGGCAAAGGAAGAAATGCTGGAGCTTCTCCCATGGTCCTCCAATCTGCCTGATGATTGCCGCAGCAAACTTAAAAAGTAAAAGACAGATCTTCCCCCGGTAAGTGCTGGGGGATTTCTTATTTTGTCAAGATACGGATTATTACTTACTTACGAAAGTCCCGAATACGCCTAGGCGAGCAGGGCTTCAATGGCTGCCGTGGTATCCGGGGAAGCCGGCTTAAGGGCATATCCCAGTACGGCAGGGCCGTTGGCCACTTTATGTTCCATCGTGTCACCTCTCATTCGTGTCACCTCTCATTTTCATAACCGTATGTCACGTACTCCATCATCTGGTCCGTGGTATCCTCATTTCGTATGAAGCCTTTAAGGATGGCATGAATTTTTGCTATCCGGCTGTCCTCCGGCTCGCTGTTCTCCATATCCGCATCCAGCTGGTCCCGCATCTCAAAGAGCGTATCCTTTCGCTCCGGCAATCCCAGCTTCATTGCCCTGGCAATGGTTCCGATGGCACAGTAAGCTTCTAACGGGGATGTCATGGGAGCCGGAGGCTCAAAACGGGCCTTGATGTCCAGGGCCATTTTTATGATATAAGACATGTCTCAACACCTCTTTTCAAAGATAGGAATATCATACCACAAAAATCCCGCTTTGTCCTCCCTGTTAAGATTTCGTGAAAATCTTTACGGAACAGACACTGTAATTTAAAACCTAATTGCTGTTGGTTTCAGCTTATGATATGATATAGAGGTGAATGACTTACCTAAATGACGGAATACTTTAGACATAGGAGTAAAGATGTATGAAAAACCCAAGATTTAAAAATTATATATACTGGGGCACCACTGCGCTGGCCGTGGTTGCCTGCAGCGTTGCCTTTGGATTTTTCCTGTCCCGGTTTGAAATCGTTTCAAAGGCCGTAGGAAAAATTGTATCCATACTGATGCCCATTATTTACGGGGCGGTGCTGGCCTATCTGATGCTGCCCATCTATAACAAGACCAGGGCCTATACGGCGGAAAAACTGAGACGCTGCATTAAGGACGGACGCACGGCAGACAGCCTAGCCAAGGCCGCCGGGACACTGGTGAGCCTGCTGCTGCTCATTGCCATTGTCTGCGGATTGTTCTGGATGGTGATTCCGCAGATTTATACCAGTATTATCGGTCTCCAGGAGAGTCTGGGGGAGAACATCAATAATCTGAGCCTCTGGCTCATGAAGATGTTTGAGGACAATCCCACCATCGAACAGACAATCATGCCTTTTTATGAGCAGGCTGCCACGGAATTCCAGAACTGGCTTACCACGGACCTGGTGCCCAATATGTCTAAAATCATCGGTGAGCTTTCCACCGGGCTCTTAAGCGTGGTTACCGTTGTCAAAAATATACTGATTGGCATCATTGTCATGGTGTATTTTCTCAATATTAAGGACACGCTGTCCGCTCAGAGCAAGAAGATTGTCTACAGCCTGTTAAAGGTTAAGGATGCCAACCGGCTGGTGAGCGAGGTGCGTTTTGCACACTCTGTATTCGGAGGTTTTATAACCGGGAAGCTTTTGGATTCTCTGATTATTGGAATCATGTGCTTTTTTGCCATGCAGTTTTTAAAGATGCCTTATGTGCTTTTGGTCAGCGTGATTATCGGAGTGACCAACGTGATTCCCTTTTTCGGCCCCTTTATCGGAGCTGTGCCCAGCGCATTTCTCATACTGCTGGTGAGCCCTATGAAATGCTTGTATTTCCTTATCTTTATCCTGGTGCTCCAGCAGTTTGACGGCAATATCCTGGGACCTAAAATCCTAGGGGATTCCACGGGACTTCCCAGCTTCTGGGTACTGTTTTCCATCCTGCTGTTCGGAGGACTCTTCGGCTTTGTCGGAATGATCATAGCGGTACCGGTATTTGCAGTATTTTATCGTTTGATCTCTGAATATATCTGCGGGATGCTCAGAAGAAAAAAGCTTTCTGCCCGTACAGATGATTACAGGGAATTAGACCATATAGATCCCATAGAGGGAACATTTATAGAGCATACGGAAAAATAACGGATCCATCAAAAGGAGGGTATTCATGGCAGATCTTCAAACCCGATATCTGGAACGGCTTGCAGAGCTTTATCCTACAGTAGCTGCGGCTTCTACGGAAGTTATTAACCTTGAGGCCATTTTAAATCTTCCTAAGGGAACGGAGCATTTCCTTACGGATATCCACGGGGAAGCAGAGGCATTTTCCCATGTGCTGAAAAATGGTTCCGGCGCAGTGCGGCGCAAGGTAAATGACGTGTTTGGGAATACGCTGTGCAGAGAAGATAAGCGCAGTCTGGCAACGCTGATCTATTATCCCAGAGAGAAAATGGCGCAGATTTTAGAGCACACGGCAAATAAGGAGGACTGGTATAAGATTACTCTTTACCGTCTTATAGAGGTCAGCAAGCGTTCCGGCAGCAAATACACCCGTTCTAAGGTGCGCAAGGCGCTGCCGCCGGAATTTGCCTATGTCATTGAAGAGCTGATGACGGAAAAGGCAGATATCCGAGACAAAGAATCCTATTACACCGCCATTATCGCCACGATTATACGGGTGGGCCGGGCGGAGGAGTTTATAAGAGCTCTCTGTGAGCTGATCCAGCGCCTGGTCGTTGACCATCTGCACATATTGGGGGATATTTATGACCGCGGCCCCGGTCCGCACCTGATCATGGATAAGCTGATGCAGTATCACTCTCTGGATATCCAGTGGGGCAACCATGATGTGCTCTGGATGGGAGCGGCTGCAGGGCAGAGGGGCTGTATAGCAAATGTGATCCGTATCTGCGCCAGATATGGGAATCTGGATATTTTAGAAGACGGTTATGGCATCAATCTGCTTCCTCTTGCTACCTTTGCCCTGGAAACCTATGGGGATGATCCCTGCATCTGCTTTGCCTTAAAGGGAAGCCATCCATGCAGTCCCGGAGAAAAGGAACTGAATCTGCGTATGCACAAGGCCATTTCCATTATCCAGTTTAAGGTAGAAGGCCAGCTGATCAAGGAGTATCCGGAGTTTGGTCTGGAACGCCGCCTCCTTCTTCACCGGATCAATTATGAAAATGGCACCATTGTTCTGGATGGAAGACGTCTGCCCATGAAGGATATGCATTTCCCTACGGTGGATCATGCAGATCCCTACCGGCTTTCTCCTGAGGAAGAGTCCATTATGGAACGGCTGGAAAAGGCATTTTTAAACTGTGAAAAGCTTCAGCAGCATATGCGGTTTCTTCTGGCAAAGGGAAGCCTGTATAAGGTATATAATCAAAACCTCCTCTATCACGGCTGCGTTCCCCTTTGTGAGGACGGAAGCTTAAAGGAAATGTCTGTTTACGGAAAGCGCTATAAAGGCAGGGGACTTTATGATGTGCTGGAAAGCTATATCCGCAGAGGCTTTATGGCGGAGGATGAGACGGAACGAAAAAGAGGCCGGGACATCATGTGGTACATATGGCTGGGAGAAAATTCCCCGCTTTTTGGAAAGGATAAGATGGCTACCTTTGAACGGTATTTTCTGGAAGATGAGGAAAGCCATAAAGAAAAGAAAAATCCCTATTACCGGATGCTTGAAAATGAAAAAACCGTAGATATGATCCTGGGAGAATTTGGGCTGGGCGGAGAGGAGAGCCATATCATCAATGGCCATGTTCCTGTCAAGTCGAAAAATGGGGAAAATCCGGTTAAATGCGGCGGAAAGGTTCTGGTAATTGACGGCGGCTTTTCCAGAGCTTACCAGAAAGAGACGGGAATCGCCGGATATACCCTGATTTATAATTCCTACGGCCTGATCCTGGCAGCTCATGAACCCTTTGAGTCCAGGGCAGCCGCCATTGAACAGGAAAGCGATATCTATTCGGAGGATATTATTGTAAAACGGACAGCCAGCCGGAAGCTGGTAGGAGATACGGACACGGGACAGCAGCTGAAGGAAAAAATCGCAGATCTGGAACAGCTGTTAAAGGCCTACCGTGACGGCCGGATCGCAGAACGGTTTGGGAGAAGATAAAAAGGTGAAAGGATACGCATGAATATACAGATTTTTGGAACGAAAAAGAGCTTTGACAGTAAAAAAGCAGAGCGGTATTTTAAGGAGCGGGGGATTAAATACCAATTTATAGATATGAAGGAAAAAGGGCTCAGCAAAGGAGAATTTAACGCTGTATGCCGGGCTGTGGGAGGTTATGAAAAGCTTATTGATCCGGACTGCAGGGATAAGGATCTGTTGGCTCTGATCCGGTATATTGCAGAGGAAGACAGAGCAGAAAAGATTCTGGAAAATCAGAAGATCCTTAAGGTGCCGATCGTCCGTAATGGAAAACAGGCAGCCATAGGCTATGAACCGGATATATGGAAAGAATGGAAATAGCCACGAAACAGAAGAAAGTTAAATAAAATCCTGGTGTCTGAGCTGGGGGTGTGTTATATGTGACTTAATTACAGACATATTTCCCGCAATCCGCTATACTCGATATAAAATTAAGCCGTTTCGGTATTGGCCGGCGGCCGATAGAAACTGAGAGCGGAGGAAGAATATGGCAACGGGAGTTAGAAAGAAAAGGAAAGCATCCGTAGACAGCCGCCTGTGCGTGGCCTGCGGCTGCTGCGTAAAGGTTTGTCCCTTAGGGGCAATCTATGTGGCAGATGGAATGTGGGCTCAGGTGAATTTGGAAAAATGCGTAGGCTGCGGAAAATGTGCAAAAAAATGCCCGGCTTCCGTGATTGAGATCAGGGAGGTGGGATGATGAAAAAACACTGGTATGATTATATGTGGATTTTGTCCCTGACCTATCTGATCCTGGGATTTTTCAATATTATGTTTGCATGGCTGGGACTTTTATGCTTTTTTATCCCCCTGATCATTGCATTGGTGCAGGGGAATAAAGGCTACTGTAACCGCTACTGTGGCAGGGGGCAGCTTTTTGGGCTGTTAGGCGGCCGGCTGGGGCTTTCCAGGAAAAAGGACATTCCGGGATGGATGAAAAGCAGGGCGTTTCGATACGGCTTTCTGGTGTTCTTCCTCATTATGTTCTGCCAGATGCTGTGGAATACGGTTCTGGTATTTACAGGAGCTTCTGATTTAAAGCAGGTTGTGACGCTCTTGTGGATATTTAAGCTTCCATGGCACTGGGCCTACCACGGAACCCTGTTCCATCCCGGCACAGCCCAGTTTGCCTTTGGATTTTACAGCGTGATGCTGACCTCTACCATATTAGGACTCATTACCATGGTGCTGTTTAAGCCCCGCAGCTGGTGCGTATACT
>OLVP01001568.1_pt1 | contig 13120 bp, 10 predicted proteins | sample 1673281 | NCBI WGS metagenome assembly OLVP01 (sample SAMEA3178940, study PRJEB25190) | human gut metagenome | biome: human gut; feature: human-associated habitat; material: faeces | place: Austria | collected 2013
ACATAAAAAAACTGAGAATTTTAAAGTTTAAAATCCTCAGTTTTTTATGTTGTTTACAATTAATAATTTATAATTAAGGTAACAGCCTTATATTTTATAAATATTTAGGCTTACCTTCACTTTATGCATTTATACTATAGTTATTTATTTCTTGGCATAATAACATACCTATATTTCCATCAGCAAATACATTTTCTTCATTTTTATTAAAAATATACTTTGATGCAATTCCTGTAAATATAATCAGATTTGGACAAAAATCTTGTTCAAATGATTTTTTACCTTTTATGACCATCTTTGAAAATCCCCATGAATAATCATTCATATGAATTGTTGTGATCATTATATTAGCTAATATCTTACAAAGGCCTCTTATCTTTTCAACATTTGTTGTTTCGCCTTCATTAAGGTTTATGCTGTAAAGTCTAGCTAAATCTCTAATATCCTTATCTACATAAATAATTTTATTGCTATTTGAATCAATCTTCACTTGTTTAGTTCCTATATTAAGACTTATAGTTCCCTTTGACTCGCCATTTTCATAAAGACAAACAGTTGTAACATCGTCTTTTATATTAATTCTAGCAATAGAAATCTGTTTGTCATTTGATAAATTAACAGTATCTATACTATTATCCTCTGATACAAGAAATCTTGAACCTTCATTCTTATCAATAACTATATTGACAAACTTATCTTTCATAATTCTTCCCCCTAAAAACATAAAGACACCTTAAAATACTAAGATGCCCCATTGCAATATTATTTAGAAATCAATTTTAAATATAAATTTTTCAATTTACAATTACATATTAATTTTTTTTTTATTTTTTGTCAATTTTATAACGTAATTATTTTATAATATTTTTATTTTATGTATACAATATACTATACAGAATTTAATTTTCTTTGTTTTTAACCATTAACTATCTATCCCATTTTTTATATTGTCTTAATCTCATTTTATCCCCCTTAGATTTTTGTTGATTTATCTATATTAATCCTCTTTACTCTTAAATTTAAACTTCTTTGTTTTCATCTTATTTTTAAATTTTGACTTTTTAACTTTTGCCTTTGTCTTATTTTTATATTTCAATTTTTTAATTTTTATCTTGCGTTTATTTTTATATTTAGACTTTTTTCGCTTAGTCTTTTCTGCTTCTTTAATTCTTGTACTTCTCTCTTCTTCGTCTTCAAGAATTCTAATTGCCCCATAAGTTAAAATAGCTGTCATTGCTATTTTTTTGCCCGTATCTAAAGTTTTTTCGATTATACTTTTCATACTAAAACCTCTTTTACATTATTAATTTTCCATATTTATTATTTATATTATTTTTTATTTATGAACCGAATTTATATATTTTAAACCCATATTTTTCATTATAACAAAATTTATGCTTAAAATAACTACAAAAAAATCCCCTAAAAATTAGAGGATTTTTTACATAAACATAAGTTGTCAATTTGTGTTTTAAAGTGCACTTTCATTAGCATCAAGATGTTTGCTGTTATTATTATTTTTATAATTTCCTGTAATAGATTTTTTTATACTGATTTTCTGTTTTAAAAAATTCAATTTAGTTTCACATACTATTATTCCTATAAATATTACAGCAAAACCTGCCATAAGCTTTGGTGTAACTACTTCATTATAGAATGCAATTGAAATCATAACTCCGAATACTGATTCAAGACTTAAGATTATTGATGCTGATGTCGAATTTATATGTTTTAAACCTATAACTTGCATTAATAAACATAAAGCTGTTGCAAATATTCCTAGATATATAACTCCCATAACTGCTCTTGCATGGTAAACTTGTGGCATTTCTCCTTTTATTAGTACTACTATCCAACTTAAAATCCCAACTACTGCTATTTGTAAAAATGCAAGTATGATTGTGTCATTATTTTCTATTGCTGAAAATTCAGATGTAAACATAATATTTACAGCATAGAAAAATGCGGAAATTAATATAATTCCATCACCAACTGTTATATGCGCTCCATTTTCTATAGAAACAAGAGCTACTCCTATTATACATAAAATAGCTGCTATAACGCTGTATTTATCAGGCACTTTTTTAAATACTCCCCAAGATAAAAATGGAACCATTACACAAAATGTAGCTGATAAAAATGCACACTTCCCTGCAGTTGAGCCATATTCCATTCCTAAAACTTGTAGATAATATCCACCAAATAATGCTACTCCCATTATAATTCCATGCTTTAATTCACTTTTATTTATATTTTTTATCTTTTTAAAGTAAACTGCAAGTAAAATTACTGCAGCTATTGTAAATCTACTTGCATTTATAAAGCCTGATGACATTGTATTAGTAGCATCTTTAATGACTACAAAAGTACTTCCCCAAATTATTGAGCATACTATTAAACATAGTTTGTAAAGTAATTCTTTATTATTTTTCAATATCTCCACCTTCTTTCATATTTCTCTCATGAAATAATTATATAAAAATGATGGAGGTAAGTTTTTGTATAAATTCAAAATTTATATCATTTTTTTTGTGAAAATTACAAATATATATATACATCAATTAGTTCTCTTATATATTTTGGTGTATTAGATGTAATTTTATACCTAGAGCTAATTCCTCATAAAATTCAAATTCAGAATTCGTAGTATTAAATATTTCTTTTATCTTATTTATTCTGTATCTAACTGTATTTTCATGTAGATTTATTGATTTAGCAGTATTTTTTATATTGCCACCTAGTTTTACATATACTATAGCAGTTTGTAATAATTCAGAATTATATTTTTGATCATATTGTTTTATTTTACCTATAGTATCGCTATAAAAATTAATCATATAACCTTCACTATAAGACGGCATTAGTAATTTATAAACACCTATTTCATAATAGTATTTTATATTTTCACCTTCTATAGAAGCCACTCTCATAGTATACATAGATTCTTTTAATGCGAAATTTAATTCATCTATATATTTATGAAAATTGCTAATCCCAATATAATAATCATTTAAATCTAAAAATAAACTGTATATCATCAATCTAACTAATCTACTAAACTCTGTACTTTTATTTTCTTTATGACTATCTTCATAAGTGCATATAATAAATATGATTCCATGATATCTATAAGCTGCATGACTTGCTCCTAAATCTCTATTTAAAAGATTTATTATATTTGTCAAGGAATTTTCATCTATATATTTTTTCGGTTTTAAGCATATCGAAAATACATTTTCTTTAAAAGATATATTAAAATCTTTGGCCATATTTTTCACACTCGATTTATCCATATCTTCTTTTAACAAAATGCCTATTTTAGCTTCTTGATAACTTATACTATTTTTTTCTTTATTTTTATCATAAATTTCCGTAACTATATCTTCATAATAAGAACCCTTTTTATCAAAAATAAAAATAGGAAAATCCATTTGATTTGCGTATTTAATAACTTCCTCAGGTAAAACATCATAATAAATATTTTTTACTGCCAATCCGCTAACGCCATCTGATACTAATCCCTTTACACTTTCTAATATTAAACTTGGATCGTCTTTTGCATATATAAGACTGCTTATAACAAAGTCTTCTTTTTCAAAATATGTCTGAATCGGTTTATCAGATAAACTTTTTTCATATTCATAATCTAGTATAGATGCCCTTTGGATTTCTCTGTCAAGCCCCCTATAACCTGCTATCAACTCAAAATCCTTTAATGTAGGAAGTTTCATTGCCTCTAATATCGTAATCGCCATAAATTTCCCTCCTTGCATAAATATCTATTTATTAATTATAAATTAATTATCAACAAAAGAAAACAACCCCTATACAAGGAGTTGTTTTCTTTGTCCTAAATATGTTAAAGTTATTATATTTAATTTGTAGTATCCTAATTTAATTTTTATATATATTATTCAGTAACTATAGATATTTCAGTTCCTATATCTAATTTTGGCATATCAGCTTTTTCTACATTTATAGTTCCTGGTAATGTTGCAGCTGTTGCTCCATCAAATGATATAGTAACATGGCCTAAACTTTCAAGATTTCTTTGGGCTATATCCCCTAAAGCTGTTATTTTAAATTTTGTTCCATCTATAACTACAAATTGTCCTGGTTTTATTTCTTCTGTAGCATTTTTAACATCTATGCCGTAACAGAAATCTTTTAAAGTATCTGGAGCATTATCCCCAAATAATATGAACATAGATTCTCCTTCAAAAGAGTCTACTAATGCACCTTTACTTTTTACTTTATTATTGTATATAACTGCCATAATATTTACCCCCTAAATTTACTTTTTTAATATATCTTTATTATATATCTTATTTTTCAATATCTTTTTATTTTAATCTTATTGATATAAACCTATTGAGAATAACCATCCTATTAATACTCTTGGTACACCTGTTAAGAAACGAGAGTATAATACTGATGGAACCCCAACTTCTACTGTTTCTGCTTCTGCTTCTGCAAGACCTAAACCAACTGGTACGAAGTCACAAGCACATTGAGTGTTTATTGCGAATAATGCTGGTAATGCAAGTGATGGTGCTATATTTCCTTTTCCTATTTCAACACCTATTAAAGTTCCTATAACTTGAGCTATAACTGCCCCAGGTCCAAGTAATGGAGATAAGAAAGGTAATGAACAAATGAACCCTAATATTACAAGACCTATTCCATTTCCAGTAAGAGGAATCATGATTTTTGCAAACCAGTCACCTATACCAGAACCTTGGATTATACCTATTAGTAATGAAACAAATCCCATAAATGGTAATATTGTATTGATCATTGTTTGTATTGCATCTCTAGATGCTTGGTAGAATGTATTTATTACTTTCCCAGCACCCATACCAATTCTAGTTATCAAACTTTTGTTTTCTTCTCCAGCTAGTGTTTCAGATATTTTTTTATCTGAGCTGTATCTAAATTGTCTTTTATTTTCTTTTTCTTCATCTTCTTCAAGAACTTCTGCAGTTGTAGCAACTTCATCTACTGCTGATGTGTTTGTAGCTGGTGCTACTTCTCCTGCTGGTTCTATTTCATCTAAACCAACTGCTGAAACGTATATGTCTTCTGTTATAAATTTAGCTAATGGTCCACTTTTTCCTACTGGCATTACATTTATTGTAGGTATTCTTTTTTGTGGATATATACCACATCTAAGTGTTCCTCCACAATCTATTATTACTAAGAATATTTGTTCTTCTGGTACTGAAGTTTTAAATCCGTTTACTGCTTCACATCCAGTAAGTTCTACTATTTTATCAACTATATCTGGCTTTGCCCCGCCACCAGTTATATAAAGTAATACATTTTTTTCTTCAGTTGGTTTAACTGTTAATGGTCCACCAAATCCGCTTGGTCCTTTATTTATTTTTATTGCATTATATTTAGACATTTGTTTATTCCTCCCTAATTAATGTTATCACTAAAATTTCACCGCTAGTTTGATTAATGCGATATCTTTTTTATCAAACTCAACTTCATTATTATCTATTACTACTTTGATTTTTTTATCTTCAGTTAAACCGATAAGTTCTCCTTCAAGTTGTTTTGTTCCATTTAAAGGTTTGTATAATTTGATTTCCACGTCATATCCCGCATATCTTATGAAATCTTTTTCCTTTTTAAGTGGTCTATCAAGTCCTGGTGAACAGACTTCTAAGAAGTAATTATCTTTTATTGGATCTTTTTCGTCTAATATTGGATTTAATTCTCTTGAAACTTCTGCACAATCATCTAAAGTAATTCCACCTTCTTTTTCAAGATAGATTCTTAAGTAGAATTGTCCAGCTTCTTTTACGTACTCAATATCTACTATTTCTATATTTCTAGCATCAACAATTGGTTGTACTAATTCTTCTATTGTAGATTCTATATTCTTTTTCATACGTACCTCCTATTCAGTTGTATTATAACATATTTAAAATAAAAGAGTGAGAACTATTGCCTCACTCTTATCTTCTGCATATGTCATTTTTCTATTACTATAACATAAAATTTTTTTATTTACAAGTCTTTTGATTAAATACCTTTATAACTCTTTTATTCTACAACATTTTTCTTAATTTGTATATACAATATATTATAAATTTTCAAAATATGTTGTCAATCCCTAAAAAATATCTAAAATAATGATAATTGATTCTTTTCACTCATGTCATTTAAAGAACCATGGTTAGAAAGTGTCTCTACTACTGTTTTAGAAATTTTAGTTCTTTTTCTTAAATCCTCTTTTGAAATGAATTCTCCACTTTCTCTTTCCTTTTGAATATTTATAGCGGCATTTTCACCAACTCCTTGTAAAGCTATCATTGGAGGTAGTATTGTGCTATCGTCTACAACTATAAATTTAGTCGCATCTGATTTATAAATATCAACAGGAATTATCTTAATTTTCCTTGCGTACATTTCAAGTGCAACTTCAAGTACTGTAAGCATAGTTTTATCTTTTGCTGTTGCATCATTTCCAAGTTCGTGGATTTCATTTATTTTTTGTTTAATACTATCAAGACCACCTACAATTAAATCTGCATCAAAATCTTGTGCTTTAGTTGTAAAGTAAGTCGCATAAAATGCTGCTGGATAGTGGACTTTATAATATGCAAGTCTAAACGACATCATTACGTAAGCTACAGCATGTGCCTTAGGGAACATGTATTTTATCTTTTGGCAAGAATCAACATACCACTGTGGCACATCGTGTTTGTTCATTTCTTCAATAAACTCAGGCTTTAATCCTTTACCTTTTCTTACGTTTTCCATTATTGTAAATGCCATCTTTGGTGGAAGACCTTTAAATAATAAGTAGTTCATTATATCGTCACGAGTTGATATAACGTCTTTAAATTCAACGACTTTATCAACAACTAAGTCTTGTGCATTATTAAGCCAAACGTCTGTACCATGTGAAAGCCCAGATATACGAACAAGTTCTGCAAATGTCGTTGGCTTTGTATCAAGAAGCATCTGTCTAACGAAAGATGTCCCGAATTCTGGTATTGCTAAAGAACCAATTGGACAATTTATTTCCTCTGGCGTTACCCCTAGTGCCTCTGTTGATGTAAATATCGACATAGTTTCTTTATCGTCTAGCGGTATAGTAGTCGCATCAAGTCCTGTTATATCTTCTATCATTCTTATTATGGTCGGAACGTCGTGGCCTAGTATGTCTAGTTTTAATATCCTACCACTTATAGAGTGATAATCGAAGTGTGTTGTTATAACTCCACAGTTTACGTCATTTGCTGGGTATTGTATCGGTGTAATATCATACACTTCTTTGTAGTTTGGTATAACCATAACTCCACCTGGATGTTGTCCTGATGTTCTTTTTACACCAGTACATCCTTTAGCCAATCTTAATACCTCTGCACTTGGTACATCTAAATCATTTTCTTCTACATATTTTTTAGCATATCCATATGCAGTTTTATCGGCTACTGTACCTATAGTTCCCGCTCTATATACATGTCCCTCACCGAATAGTTCTTCTGTATACTTGTGTATTACAGGCTGATAACTACCAGAGAAGTTAAGGTCTATATCGGGCTCTTTATCTCCTTCGAATCCAAGGAAAACCTCAAATGGTATATCGTGACCATCTTTTTTTAGTTTGCGTCCACATTTTGGACAATCTTTATCGGGTAAATCTACTCCTGAACCCCACTCACCAACTGCATAGAAATAAGAATATTTACAGTCTTCATTTTCACAAATATAATGTGCTGGAAGAGGATTAACTTCTGTTATATCACTCATTGTTGCAGCGAGAGATGAACCAACAGATCCCCTCGAACCAACTAGATATCCATCAGCTAATGACTTTGTAACTAACTTTTGGGCGATAATATACATTACGGCATATCCATTGCTTATTATAGAGTTTAGCTCTCTATCCAATCTTTTCTTTACAACTTCAGGCATAGGGTCTCCATAAATCCTCTTAGCCTTGTTATAACACATTTCCCTAAGCTCTGTATCAGAACCTTCTATTACTGGTGGGAAAGTCTCATTTGGTATTGGTAAAAAGTCCTCAACCATATCTGCGACTTTATTTGTATTTTCAACTACAACTTCATAAGCTAATTCTTCGCCTAAGTACTTAAATTCTTCTAACATTTCATCAGTTGTTCTAAAATGTAGATAAGTCTCTTCATCATCTAAACTAAATCCTTGTGAATATTTAAGCACACGTCTAAATACAGCTTCATGTTTATCTATAAAGTGTACATCTCCTGTAGCTACTGGAATTTTGCCGAATTTTTTCGCTATTTCTATCATTCTTCTATTTAAATCTCGAAGCTCATCTTCATCTTTTACTTCACCATTTCGAATCATAAATCTATTGTTATCAATAGGCATTACTTCTATATAGTCGTATAAATCTATTATCTCTTTTATTTCGTCGTCATTTTTATTTTGTTTAACAGCTTGGAACACTTCTCCAGCTTCACAAGCTGAACCTACTATAATACCTTCTTTGTGTTCTAAAAGCACACTTTTTAATATTCTAGGTGCTCTATAAAAATGATTTACATGGGCATCAGATACGATTTTATATAAGTTTTTTACTCCTACTAAATTTTGAGCTATTAATGTAATATGTTTTGTTTTTAATTTAGTATAATCTATGCCGCCTAATACTTCATTTACATCACTTAACTTTTTAGCTCCTTTTTTCTGTAGCATATCTAAAAACTTTATAAATATTTGTGCAGTCGCAGCCGCATCATCTACAGCTCTATGGTGGTTATGAAGTGGTACTCCAAGTTCTTTTGTAAGGTTATTTAATTTAAAACGCTTTAAATGTGGAAGTAATATTCTAGCTAACATAAGAGTATCGACACTCTTATTTTTAAATTCAATATTCATTTCCTTACATTTTTGATTTATAAATCCAATATCGAACTCTGCATTATGAGCAACTAATACACTATCTCCTACAAACTCCATAAATTTAGGTAAAATTTCTTCAATTGTAGGTTTATCTTTTATTAAATCATTAGTTATACCTGTTAATTCTTGAACTTTATAAGATATATCTTTTTCTGGATTTATAAGTTCATTAAATCTATCTACTATTTCAAAGTTTTTAACTTTTACTGCACCAATTTCAGTTATTTTATCGTTTTTATTTGAAAAACCAGTTGTCTCTAAGTCAAATACTACAAATGTTTGAGATAAGTCTTTGTCATTTGCCTCTCTTATAATCGGGGCATTATCTTCAACTAAATACCCTTCAACACCGTATAGTATTTTTATACCGTTAGCTTTTCCTGCATCCATCGCTTCAGGAAAAGCCTGAACTACACCATGATCTGTTATAGCTATTGCCTTATGCCCCCATTGTGATGCTTGTTTTACAAGCTTTTTAGTTTGGCATAATGCATCCATAGATGACATTTGTGTATGTGCGTGAAGTTCCACACGTTTTTTATCTGCTTTATCGACTCTAGGTTTCTTATCTTCTAGTCTTATACCACTTATAGTCATTGTAAGCTCTCTTTTAAAAGTATCGTATATTACGTCTCCTTTTATTCTTACATTAGTTCCTTCACTTATTTTGCTAAGAACTTTGTCTTGGTTTAAGTCATTTAAGAATAATTTACAGCTTATTGAGCTTGTATTGTCAGTTACATCTGCAATAAGAAGTATTTTCCCATTTTTAAGCTCTTTTGTCTCTATATTAAATATCTCTCCTACTATACAAACAGTCTTTGCATTTTTATCTATATCACATATATGTTCAAATAGAGCATTTACATTTTCACCATAGATTAGATTTTCATCCTCATGTTCTTCTTTAATAATGTATTTTTCTTCTTCCTCTTCAACAGGAGTTGGACTAGAGATTTGCATTTCTCTAACTTTTTCTTCCATCTCTCTCTCCATTTTCTCCATTAGCTTTTTGCGGTCCACCTTTTCATCTACTGCTTTTTCTAAAATAACATTTAAATCTATCGAAAACTCTTCTAAAAATGCATGTCTTATGATTTCTTCACAATGTTTTGATTTTAAGCTGTCATATAACATTGTTTTTGGTATTTTTATTTTTAAAGTGTCGTCTATACACATATATTCTACGTCTTTTTTCCAACCTTCAATTGCAGGTGAAATACTTTTTAATATATGAAGTACATTATCCCAATTTTTCTTTACTATATCTTTATTAGATTTACGAGATAGACCATTGTATCTTATTTTTATCTTTATATCTGAAAAATAATCTAACTCTTCTAATAAGGCTTCTCTAAGTGATGATAAAATGTCATAAGAAATAATTTCCTTAGATGATAGATATATATAAAAAGTCTTATTTTCTTTGTAATACACGACTTTTGTTACAAATACATCGCTTAATTTTTTATATAAAAAATCATTTTTAATTTCTAATTTACTTAGATAATCTTTTATACTATCCATTTATGACACCCCTTTCACCTCAGTATTTATAGAAGAAAATTATATCATATTTTTTATTATCTTTTAAGGTCTTGAATTTTAAAATAATTTAATAAAATTTTTTTATGGATTAGCTCTTTTTTGATTTTTTTTAATATTATATATATAAGGACTTATATTTGGAGGTATACTATGACTTGCTCAAATATATACGATTTAAAGAAAATACCTATTTATTATGAAGAGTTAAGGGGCAAAAAGTTATTTACAAAAGCATTGTCAGAAATTGATGTAAATAAAAAATCTGTTCATTTATTTTATTATAAAAACGCTAATATCCCAATTTGCGCCCTTCCTAAACTAGGTGTTGTGATTATATCTAAAAGGGGATTTTTGTCATTTTGTTATAATTTTTATTTCTTTATAAATTCATTTAATACTAAAAATATCGAAATTTCAAAACAAAATATATTTTCAATAGCTAAAAGCGCTTTATCTCATGAAATAGGCCATTTACTAGATCCCAATTTAAGCAATATAAAATCCGCTTCTAATGAAATTATTTTATCAATCGCAAATGGAATAATAAAATACAATATCGATTTAAAAGATGATTATTATTATAAAAAAAATCTTCCCCTAGAGATTGAAGATTCTATTATACAATTTAAGAAAAATAATGTTACAAGAGAAATAAATGCATGGAATATTGGAAAAACTATCGCAAATTTTCAAAGTGATACTGAAAGATATATTTTTGAAAAAATAAAAGAATATGCTCTAGCAACTTATAATTACGGTAATTTAAAAGATATAGTTGCTGAAAATAATGTTGAAAAATATATAAAATCACTTTTATAATCAAAAAGGGAAACCTATATTTAGATTTCCCTTTCTTTAATTATTTATAATTTGGTATTAAAAATTCTAAACTAACAGAGTTATCATAATAAGGTATTATGTTGTTCATTACTTTTGCTATAATATGTGCCCAACTTACATCAGTTGCATATTGATGACCTGTATTATAACTCCATCTCATTTTATATAAAGTATTTTGTTTGTATTTAGTGCTATGTATATAATTAGTTGATAACCATTTTGCAGAACCTTCTATAGTTTTATCAACTGTAGTCCACCCTTTTTTATAAGCATATTGAGAAGCTGATGGTACAGCTGTTCCATCAAATGCAGATATTCCAAAGAAGTTGTAAACTTTTACTTTTTCCCCATTTTCTCCAGGTACTTCAACTCCTTGAGCTAAAGTTGAACTTCCATATCCAGTTTCAACCATAGATGCTGCAACTAAGTAACTTACATCTAAATTATGTTTTTTAGCTGCATCTATAAATGCTTGTCCTTTGTTAATAAATACACTATTTGATTTACAGTATTTATTAAAGAATGCATTTAATTCGCTTGCTGTTATTCCTTCACGATATTTATCTATTTTTAAGAATTGTAGCCTTCCATTAGCATTTGTACTAAATGTCTGTGGATTTAAATACTTACTTAAATCTTCTCTTGTAGCTTGTAAATACTTTGTAGAGTTTTGATTATTTGTAGACAAATTAGCTTTAATTCTATTGTATCCTTGTTGTGATAATTTATATTCATAATCTACCATAGCATCAAATGAATAATTTAAATTTTCATTTATTATAACATTTCCAACAACATTGTTGTCTTTGTTATCGTTTTCTGAGTCTGTTGGCATTTTATCAACTAAATATTTATTTGAAATATATGCATATCCATCTTCATATTGGATTTTTGCCCAGTCTCCATCTATCGATACTACTTTTACCTCTTGGCCTTTTTTATATGTTCCTAATATTTTATAACTTGTTCCTGCACCTTCTCTTATATTTAAAGAGTCCGCATTTACATATTTTATTGTTATTTTTACTGGCTTTTCGTCTGATAAATATTTGCTTGATACATATCCTGTTTTAGAATTGTGATTTATTTTAGCCCATCCATTTTCTTCTGATATAACTTCAACTTCCTTGCCTTTTGTTAAAGTAGTTATTACACTATAACTTGTTGATGGACCTTTTCTCATATTAAGAGATGATGCTGATACATATTTAATAGTCGTAGTATTTTGAACTTCTACATATTTAGAACTTACCCAACCTGTTTTGTTGTTGTCTGTAGTTATTTTATACCATCCATTAGAAAAAGTTATTATATTTACCTTATCCCCCTTATGAAGTACAAATTTTATACTGTAAGATGTAGATGCCCCCGATCTAGCATTCAATGATGATGCTGTGATTATACCTTGACTTGATTGAGCATGTATGCTTGTCATAGTCATCGGTAATACAATTGCACTAGTTAATAATACTTTTTTATACAATTTTCTTTATCTCCCTTCTTTTTTCTACAATTTAACTCTATATTATTATAAATCTATATTCCTGTATTTACAATTTATTTTTAATTTTTCATAAGATGGTAAATAATAGAACAGTATTTTTTAAATATATACAAATTGTTTAATTATTTATAAATTTGGCATAATTTGATATCATATATATATAATAATAATTTAGGAGGTAAAAAGATGAACAATAAAATAAATCAATTAAAAGAACTTATACAAAAAAGCAATAATATAGTTTTCTTTGGTGGAGCTGGGGTGTCTACCGAATCAAATATTCCTGATTTTCGTAGTTCCTCTGGATTATTTAGTGAAAGA